>Ga0207416_1000052_pt1 | contig 210352 bp, 207 predicted proteins | sample PaiPotPPM11metaG_FD_184107 | JGI IMG/M metagenome (GOLD analysis project Ga0207416, IMG submission 184107) | Iron sulfur acid spring bacterial and archeal communities from Banff, Canada, to study Microbial Dark Matter (Phase II) - Paint Pots PPM... ... | reverse complement strand
TCCTGCAGACCGGCAAATTCGAAGTCGGCATCTATTCGTGGATCAACGGCGTGGATCCGGACGACTCCACGCTGTGGATGTGCAACCAGTTCCCGCCCGCCGGCCAAGACGTGTATCATTTCTGCAATCACAATCTCGACGCGGCGGAGCAAACGGCGTTGGCCGATTACGATCCGGCGCAGCGGACGGCGGCATACGCGACGATCCAGCAGATACTCACGCAGCAAGAGCCCATGATCGTGCTGTATTATGCGCGCCGGCTCGACATCGCCAACGCGGACTTTACGGGCTACAGGCCGGCGCACGCGGTCTCCGAGTTCTGGAACACGTGGGAGTGGAATATCTGACGCTACGCCTCTGCAGCCTTCTCATCGCGCTGATTCTCGCTGCCTGCACGCGCGTCAGCACGTCCACCACGCCGAATGAAGACCACAAGTTCATACCAGGCGTCGTGCGAATCGCGCTCGTCGGTCCGTTCGACAATCTCATTCCGGAGCTGGCGGGCAACGAAGCCGCTGCCGATGCGGCGATGTTCTGGGGCGGCTGGCTGTTCATGGTCGACGGTCACGGCGACCTCGCCCCCGACCTCGCGCTCAACGTCCCATCGCTCGATAACGGCGGCATCAGCCACGACGGGCTGACCATCATCTACCATCTGCGCCGCGGCGTCGCATGGCAGGACGGCGCGCCCTTCGACGCGCGCGACGTCATCTTCAGTTGGCGCGCCATCATGAATCCCGCGAACAACGTCGTCAGCCGGTCCGGTTACGACGACATCGTCTCGATGACCGCGCCGGACCCATTCACCGTCAAGGTGCGGTTGAAAAAACCCTACGCGCCCGCCATCGCCACATTTTTCGCGCCGGGCCAAGCGCCGTATTGCATCCTTCCGGCGCACCTGCTCGCCGGTCTGCCGGACATCAACCGATCCGCGTACGCGAGCAAACCTGTGGGAACGGGGCCCTTCGTCGTGACCAGGTATCAGCCGGGCGTCGAGCTGGATCTCGTCGCGAATCCCCGCTACTGGCGCGGTCCGCCCAAGCTCAAGGAAGTACGATTCGTCACCATTCCTAATACGAACACGGCGCTGGTCATGATGAAGACCGGTGACGTCGACGTCTGGCCCGAACCGCCCGAGGCGCTCGTTCCGGAGCTCGCAGCCGTCGCCGGCGCGCACGTGACCCATCATCCCTGGAATCAGTTCGAATACATCGGCTTCAATCTCACCCACCCGCCGCTCGACGACCGCGACGTGCGGCTCGCGCTGGCGATGGACGTCGATCGCGAACTGCTGGTCAGGAACATCCTGCACGGCAACGGTTCCGTCGCCAACGGCGATCAGCCCCCGTATTCGTGGGCATTCGATCCGACCGCGCGGGGACCGGCGTACGATCCAGCCGCCGCGGCCGCGCTGCTCGATCGCGATGGCTGGCGGATCGGTTCGGATGGCGTTCGGGCCAAAGCCGGCAAACGGCTGGCGCTGGAGTTCGTGTGGTCGGCGAGCGACGCCAACGCCACTCGCTTCGCTCCAATCCTCCAGGACGCGATGCGCAAGATCGGCGTCGAGCTCGATCTCAAGCCTTTCGAGCACGATCTTTTCTACGCGACGAAACAGAGCGGCGGGATCGTCAACTCCGGAAAATTCGACGTGTCGGCGCAAGGCTGGGTGGGCGGCGTGGATCCGGACAACAGCTCGTTATGGGCGTGCGCCCAACAGCCGCCGAACGGCTTCAACACGACGTTCTTGTGCGATCCGCGGATCGACGCCGCCATCGAGATTACGTTGACGGCGAACGACCGAGCCCGGCGCCGCGCTGCCTACCAGCGCATACAAGAATTGCTGGACGAGATCGTCAACGTGGATTTTCTCTACTGGGTGAACCGCAATGATGCGGTGCGCGACGGATTGCAGGGGTGGGATCCGGCGCCGTCGGTGACCCCGTTCTGGAACAACTGGAACTGGAGCTGGCAGCCGTAAGCCGCGTCAGCAATACGCGATCACGAACAGCCGCCGAAACGGGAAAGCCACGCGGCCATCGGCTCGCTGCGGATACGAAGGGCGGATGGCCGCCAGGTAGTCGGCGCAAAACCGTTCGCGCAGCGCGTCGTTGTCCAGCGCATCGAGGTAGGGGCGCAGCGCCGTGCCGCGATACCATTCGACGATGCCGCTAGGGCCCGGAAAGATCTGGAAGTACGTGGTCTCCCAGATGTCGAGCCGCGCGGCGAGCGGCGCGAGCGCGTCGTAATAGAAAGCGCCGTCGTGCACTTCGTATTCCGGTGACCGATGGTCGCCAAGTTCGGCTCGCCACGCTCGCGAACCGGCAAGTTCGCGGGCGGCGCGGTGCGCCGGCGAATCGAAATTGTGCGGGATCTGTGCGGCGAACGCGCCGCCGTGACTCACCCGCTCCAAAAGCCGAGGATATAGCGCCGCGTGACCGGTCACCCACTGCAGCGCGGCGTTCGAACAGACGAGATCGAATCGCCCGCCGTCATCGCGCGCCCACGCCGCGATGTCGCCGACCAGCCACGCGCCGTCCGGGTTTCGCAGCCTCGCGGCGCCGATCATGTCGGCCGAACTGTCCAAGCCGATCACCTGCGCGCCAGGCCAGCGCTCGGCGATGATCTGCGTGCTGTTGCCCGGGCCGCAGCCGAGATCGATCGCAGTCTTGACGCTCGCAATTGCCACGCGCGCAACGAGATCGCGGCACGCCCGGGTGCGTTCTTCGCCGAATTTCAGATACTGATCGGCATCCCAGCTCGGCACGAACGATCGGTCCGCTTTCCGGCAGTCTTCAGCGGGAGCGATTTCGGCCGAGCAGGGCCCAGATCTCTTTGGCGACCGGCGCGTATCGGGACTCCGCGCCGACCCGGGCTTTCTCGGGCTCGAGCCAGGTGACGAAGTCGTCGTGCAAAACACGCTGAAGATCGGCAACCGATTTGAGGTCGCCGATCTTATGGGTCAACGCCCACGCTTCTGCGACGTATTCGGGCGTCTCGCGATGCAGATTGATCGGGTCGTGCCTGCGGAAAACTTCATAGATCTGATCTGCGGTGATGCCTAACCGCGCCATATCAGCACCCCCAGTCACGGCGGCTGCTAGACGCGTTGGAGACTGCCGGCTAGATTCTTCTTGAGGATGAGGCGGTTGGGTCGATTCCGATCGTACCGAACGCTGTCGCACAACTGTTGCATGAGCGGAACGCCGCGGCCGCCCGTGCTCGCCGGTCCGGGCATCGGAGTGGGACGAAGAGAAAACCCCGGCCCGAAGTCCACGATGACGGCGGTCACAGAATTGCCGCCTACCGTCAGGTCCAGGCGGCAATTCCGGCTCGGCCGCGCATGGCGGATGACGTTTGTCACGCCCTCGCAAACCGCAAGTTGGAAATCGAAGACCAGCTCGGCCGCCACGGCAAGAGGATGGAGCAAATCAGCGACCGCTTGCCTTGCGATGCCAACCGCTGCCGGGTCGCGCACGTTGATTTCCAGCTGGGTCGCGCGAATAGTGCCGCTCTCCATACTTGTCATATGATATGCGATACGGCCCTGACGTTTCAGGCCCGGAGACAATTATTTACCCAGCCGAGGGGCGGCTGAATCCAGGCAGGCTGGTGTTTGGCCTGCGGCGCCCAGCCCGTGCAGTGGTTCGACCGTGCAGTGGTTCGACCGCAGGTCGATGATTTGGCGAGCGAAGCTCGCCCGTGCAGTGGTTCGACCGCAGGTCGATGACTCGCCGCCCGTGCAGTGGTTCGACCGCAGGTCGATGACTCGCCGCCCGTGCAGTGGTTCGACCGCAGGTCGATGATTCGCCGCCCGTGCAGTGGTTCGACCGCAGGTCGATGACCCCGGCGAGCGTGCAGTGGTTCGACCGCAGGTCGATGACTCGCCGCCCGTGCAGTGGTTCGACCGCAGGTCGATGATTCGCCGCCCGTGCAGTGGTTCGACCGCAGGTCGATGATTCGCCGCCCGTGCAGTGGTTCGACCGCAGGTCGATGACTCGCCGACCGAAGGTCGGCCCGCCCCACGCATCGTGCCGGCCAGTCTCGCACCGTCTAGCGAAAGAACACCCAGAACGCGACGCCAAGTGCCGCGATGATCGCGCCGCTCAACGCCTCCCCATAGCGCTCCAACGGGCCGAGATGCAGCCGCCCGAGCCCTTCCGAGGCAGCCACGCACATCACGATGTACGTTCCGATGGTGGCCGCCGCAAAAACCGCTGACATGACCGCGATTAATCCCGCGCCAAGCGGCGCGGCCGCGAAGAAAGCCGGTATGCCTTCGATCATCGGCGACGATCCGAGCACGAGCAGCAGCGCCGTACGAGCGGACGTGGCGTGCTCGTGCTGATGCAGCGGCGGCGCCGAAGCCACGCCGCTGTCCACCGCGTGATAGCTGTCCGCGTCATGCTGGTGCCAGTGAACGTGCACGGGGCCGCCGCCGTGTCGATGGACGTGTGCGTGCCCTTCGATCGCACCGTGATCAGCGCCGCGTTCGTGAAGAACGTTTTCAGCCGCGATTTCTCGCAGCGCGCCGATGAGGATCCATAGTCCGAACGCCACGAGCGCTACGCTCGCGACGCTGTCGACGAGCTGACCAAGCCGCGAGGCAAACGCCACCCCCGCGATCCAGACGACGATGGCGATCAACAACGTCGAGATGGTGTGGCCGAGGCCGGCGCCTGCTGCGGCTTTCGCCGTCTGGATCCGGGACCAGCCGCGCTGTCGTGCTAAGAGCGCGATCGGCGCCCAGTGATCGGGCACGATCGTGTGAAACACGCCGACCGCAGCGACTGCCGCGACGAGCAGCAGCGCCTTCGTCGTCAGCATGCCGCGTAGTTACGCAACCGATCGGAAAGACCCCGCCGCCCGCGCCGCGGGTCCTCGTCTCGTCGGGTCTTGTGCGCGGCAGGACGCTGACGAGCTACTACCCGATCCTCGCAACGGCGCATTTTCCCGGTCCGGCGAACTTCACGCGGCTTGCTTCGAGCCCGAGGGCGCCGCGGATCGCGCCTTGAGGAATCTCAGCATCGATCGTTCGACGGGCGACAAGCCGCTGCGGCCGTAGCGCCGCACGGCGGATTTCGACTTGAACGTCCCCGCCAGATACGATTCGATCACCGCGGGGTGGATGTAGCATTTTCGGCAGATCGTCGGCGTATTGCGCAAACGTAAAGCCACATGATCAATGACCTCCTGCAGATGCGCCTTCGCCTCCGCCTCAGCCGCGAACGGCGGTCGTTCCTCAGGCGCTCGGAAACATTCGGCGCTCGCGTGCCACGTTCGGAAATCTTTCGCCGTGAAATCACCGCCTGAGATCTCGCGCAGGTACTCGTTGACGTCGAGGGAATCGACGCGGCGCGCCTCGCCGCCATCGTCAAGATATTGAAAAAGCTCCTGACCCGGCAGCTGCTGGCACTGCCGGACGATCCGCGCGAGACGTTCGTCGCGCATGTCGACGAGGTGTTCTTTGCCGCCCTTGCCGCGAAAACGAAAGCGCAAGTTTTTCCCCTTGACGGCGACGTGTTTCGAGCGAAGCGTCGTCAGGCCGAAGGAGCGGTTCGCACGCGCGTACTCTTCATTACCGACCCTGATGAGCGTCGTGTCGAGCAGCCGGATGACGGTAGCCAGCACTTTTTGCTTGGGCAGGCCTGCAAGTCGCACATCGCGTTTGACGCGGTGGCGTATCGCCGGCAACGCGGCGGCAAATTCGAGCATGTGCTCGAACTTCGAATCATCGCGCGCTTCGCGCCACTGCGGATGATAACGGTATTGTTTTCTTCGGCGGCTGTCTCGGCCCGTCGCCTGCAGATGACCGTTGGGACTCGGCATATCCAGACGTCGGAATAGGCAGGCGGAATCGCAAGCGATCGAAGGCGCCCCAGTTCTGCCTTGTCGGACACTCGGTACCCGTCGGGACCGACGTAGCAAAACCCGCGTCCCTGCCGGACCCGTCGATACCCCGGCTCTGCGTCGGAGACGTAGCGTAAGCCGGCCGATTTCGCAGCGCCGGCCCGGTCCAAAACAAGCCTCATATCCAAAGCTTACCCGGCTGCTGTTTGTTTATACGCTCCCCGAACGGGGTACGGTTGCTTTAGCCTTGACAGGCATCACACTCGGGAGGGGACACATGGCAAGTTTGCTTTGGACGATCATCGTGATCCTGTTCGTGCTTTGGCTGCTCGGATTTCTGCTGCATTTCGGCGGCGGCCTGATCCACATCATCTTGGTGATCGCGGTCATTCTCCTTATCATCAATCTGTTGACCGGACGAAGCGTGGCGTAGGGGAACCAGAATGGCTCGCGCGTACGGGAAAAAAGCCAGTCAAAAGGTTAAGCGTGCCATGCATGAGCGCAAGCATGGCACGCTTAAATCGGGCGGGTCGGGGGAAAAGGTGAGAAGCCGCAAGCAAGCGATCGCGATCGGTCTGAGCCAAGCGCGCAAAAGCGGCGCCAAAGTTCCGAAGAGGTAGTCTTCGAAGCAATCGTCGCGTAAAGCGCGGAGGGCGCCGCGAAATGAATCACGACGGCGGTCTTTCGACTCGCCATCGTGATAGCGCGGTCAACAAAAAAACGCGGCTCTAGCGCGAGCGCGACGTGCCGCGCCTGGAGCTCCGGCCCGAAGCGCCGGCGTATTCCGACTCCTCTTCCTCGCCTTCCGTCTCCGGATTGATGCGGCTTGCGAGCTGAGTGAGCCGCTCGTCCGTGTCTTTTTCTTCCTGCAGCGTCTGCTCGAGCAATTCGGCCGCGCGGGATTTCGCGAGAATGTTGGCGTGCGCGATGGCAGTGCCGTACGCGGCGATCTCGTAGTGCTCTACTTTTTGAGCGCCGCCGATGAGCCCGGCGTCAAGCACGGCGCCTTCAGGATCCTCCTCGAGAAACTCCTTGCCCTCGTCGAGCAGACCCTCCATGCCGGCACACTTCTTGCCTTTCGGGCTTTTCTCGAGTTCGTCAAAAATCTGTTCGAGCCGTTCGATGTGCTCCCGCGTCTGTTCGAGATGCGCTTCGAACGCGGTGCTCAACTCGTCTGAGTCCGCGGATCTAGCGAGCTTCGGCAGCGCTTTGACGATTTGGTTCTCTGCATTGTACAGGTCGCGCAACTCGTCGACCCAGAGATCCTGCAGTGACTGAGGTTTCATTCGCTCCCCTTTCGATATCGAGTGAGGTACGCAATATTATCTCCAACCCAAGAAACTCAAAACTCTGGGCCGCTTATCTGCTGAGCTGCATCATCGTGCACTGTCTTGCGTGCTTGTCCGGCCGCCAGCGTACGAAGCCCGCAGCGTGGCGGATGCGGCCGCTAGTGACTTTGTCGAAGGTCACTTCGACGACCAGTTTTGGAGCGAGCGGCAACCAGTCGTCGGCCCGCTTGCGCCATCGGCTCGCACCGCCCGGCGCCCGGCCCGTGAAACCCGGCGGCTCGATCAGCGGCCGAAGACGCTTTGCCAGCCGGACGCGCTCTGTCGCCTCAAAACCCGATACGAATCCCACGTGATTGAGCCTTCCCCGCCCGTCATAAAGTCCGAGGAGCAGCGAGCCGACGCCGTTGCCGTTGGCGGCATAGCGAAAACCGCCGACGACGCAGTCGGCGCTGCACTTGCGCTTGACCTTGACTCCATACTTGCGCGAGCCGGATTCGTATGGCTGGTCGAGTCGTTTTGCGACCACGCCGTCGAACTCGCTGCGACTGCGCGCCAGCCATCGCTGCGCTGTGCGCCGATCGGACGTGACCGGAGAGAGCGCAATGCATCGAGCCGGCCGGAAGGATTTGGCGAAGCGTTCCAGCATCCGGCGGCGATCCTTGAGCGGGCGCTCGCTGATGTCGCCAGCTTTGAGTTCGCTCAACATGTCGAAGACGACGAGCTTCGCCGGGTTCGATTTCGCCAGCGCAACGATGCGCGACTGCGCCGGATGGATGCGCTGGAGCAGATCGTCGAACGAACCCGCCCGCCTGGTGGCGACCACGAGCTCGCCATCCAGTACGAATCGCTGCGAGCGGATCTTCGATATGCAGCCGACGATTTCGGGGAAGTAGCGCTCGAGCGGCTTGCCTGCCTTGGACCACAATTGTATTACGCGGCGGCGCCGTGCGACGATGGGTCGAAAGCCATCCCACTTCGGTTCGTACTGCCAGCCGGCTCCCGACGGCAGCTCAGACGACGAGGTGAATTCCATAGCTTCAGCGCGCACGGCTGAGCCGCTCTAGACGGACGCGGTTGCTTCTAATGAGGAGCGGTCCCCACAGGTCTCCGATTTGCCGAATGCGCTGCGGCATATTGTCGATGCGGAAATCCTCAATGCGGATGCCGCGCTCCACTTCGCGCCAGGTGACCGGCGCAGAAACGGTGGCACGCGGTTTGGGCCGGACGGAATAAACAGACGCGAGCGTGCGGCCGAGCGCGTTTTGATTGTAATCGACGAGCACGCGGCCTTTCGGCCTATCGGCGACGCGGTAAACGGCGGTCACGAGCTTTGGGTGAGCGCGTTCGAGCCGCAGCGCGGTCGACTTAGCCGTTTGCCAAACTTCTTTCGACGTCGCTCTGCGGACGATCGGGACATAGATGTGGATGCCGCGCGATCCGGTCGTCTTGGCGAACGACCGCACTTCCACGTCCTCGAGCAGTTCGCGGATGACGAGCGCCGTCTCGAGGACGTGCTTGAACGTCGCCGGCGTGACGGGGTCGAGATCGAAGTGGAGGAAATCAGGTCGGTAGATGTCGTCGCACTGCGAGTACCACGGGTTGAGGTCGATGCACCCCAGGTTGATCATCCACAGCAACGACGGCAGGTCGCGGACGATCGGGAAATCGATGCTGCTGCCGGAGCCGTGTTTGACCGAGCAGATGCGTATCCACTCCGGACGCTCGGCGGGCGCCCGCTTCATGAAGAAGAATTCGCCGCGGTAGCCGTTGGGGTAGCGCTTCATCACCATCGGCCGATCCTTGACGTGCGGGATGAGCGCGTCGGCCACGTCGCTGTAGTATTGCAGCAAGTCGCGCTTGGCGATACCGGGCCAAAACGATTTCGTCAGGTTTGTGAGATGAACCGCACGGCGGCCAACGCGCACGTCGGCATCGGCTTTATCGGGAATGTTCATGGGTAGGTTGCGACCGAAGGTCGCCGCAGCTTTCCGGCCGAACGTCGCAAACCCCCCATATGTCTACCCTCTTCACGAACGCGCGCGTCTTCACGATGGATGCCTCGCAGCCACGAGCCACCGCGCTGCTCGTCGACGCCGGCAGAATTGTCAGCGTGCTTGACGCACGCCCCACAGGCCTCTCGACCGGTATGACGATCGTCGACCTCGATGGCGCAGCCGTGTTTCCCGGCTTTCACGACTGCCACGTGCACCTCACCGACACCGGCGTCCTCGCCGGGGATCACGATTTTTCCGATTGCCGGACGGTCGCCGAGATGCTGCGCCGCGTGCAGCGGCTCGACGACCCCTTGCTCTACGCGGGCAACTACGAGGAAGAGCGCATTGCCGAAGCGCGCCCGCCGACGCTGCAAGAGCTCGACGGGATCTCGCCCGATCGCCCCGTGCTGCTCACGCGCATCGACGGCCACTCGTGCGTCGCGAATGCGCCGGCCTTGAAGCTGCTCGATTTGGAGGCCCTCGAGGGCTTCGAGCGCGACGAAGCGGGCAAGCCGACCGGCAAACTCGTCGGGCAAGCCAACAACCGGGCGCAGCACGACGTCTTCCGCCGGCTTGACGACGCTGCGCGCAGACGCGCCGACGAACGCGCGTCCCGGATCGCGCTGGCGGCCGGCGTCACGACGCTTCACAACGTCATGGCCGGTGACGATCCGATCGAGCAGCTCGAGGCGATCGTCCGCTGGAACGCGGAGTTGCCGCTCCACGTGATCCCAAAATCCTGCACGACCGACGTTGCGAAGGTGAAGAAGCTCGGCATGCGCGTCTTCGGCGGCGACATCTTCGTCGACGGCTCGATCGGCTCGCGCACCGCCGCCATGACGAGAGACTATTGCGACCGGCCGGGCGAAACCGGCCGTTCTTACCTCACGCAAGCGCAGTTGTTCGAGCTTTTCGACGAGGCCGCCGAAGCAGGCACGTCGCTTGGCGTGCATGCGATCGGAGACCGGGCGATCGACGACGCGATCTCGGCTTGGGAGCAGGTCGTCGATAAGCGCGGGCGGCTCGCCGGTCTGCGTCCGTCCATCGATCACTTCGAGGTGACGACGAGCGATCAGATCGAACGCGCCGCCAAATGCGGGCTCTTCCTGTCCATGCAGCCGACGTTCGACTACCTGTGGGGCGGCGCCCACGGTATGTACGAACGGCGGCTCGGAGAGGAGCGCGCTCGCAGCATGAATCGGCTGAAAAGCGGTCTGCTCGCAGGCTGCACGATTTGCGGAGGCTCTGATAGCCCGGTGACAAAGCTCGATGCGTTGCTCGGCATCCACGCCGCGGTGAATCACCACGCCTCGGCGGAGCGCCTGAGCGTCGAAGAAGCGCTGCGCGCGTTCACTTCTGACGCAGCCAAGCTCGCATTTGAAGAGGACGAGCGCGGCAGACTCGCGCCGGGTATGGCCGCCGACTTCGTCGTGCTCGAAAAATCGCTGCACGAAGTTCCGCCGCAGGCGATCAAGGACATCCGCATCATCACGACGATCGTGTCCGGCGAGATCCGGTATTCTCGAAAATAACCCGCCGCGAGGCCGGCGAGGGCGCCCGCGGCGGTTGGAGCCAACCAGGCTCACCGCGCTATCGCACGGGCGAGGTTTGCCCTGGGGAAGTCGCCGTCGGCTCGACGCCCACTCCGTAATGATACGAAAGGTGGCCGCCTAAATAGCCGCCGACGAGGAGCGTGACGTTGCCGACGACGGTCAGAATGTACCCGAGCGTCGACGGAATGTGATTGAAGCGGACGAAGAAAGCGACGATGAAGATCGCGACGGTGACGAGATTGACGATCAAATGGGTCGTCGCCGTTTTCTTGGCTTCGGGACTCATCGGCGCCGAGAGATAGTCGACAAGCCCGAACACAGCGGCGAGCAACGCGCCGATGACGCCGAACCCGATGAGGACGACGCTCATCTGTGGCCACAGCGCGTTGCCGCTCCATATCGAGATGATGTCGCAGATCAATGCGCCGACGAAAAAGCCGATCGGGAACGGGACCAACATAGGATGGATGGGGTGACCTCCAAACGAGGCTTTGCCTTGCATGTGAGAACCCTCCGAATATACTTGTCCCCGCCGCGGAGCTGGAGAAAACCGGGACAAACTTGGTTTTTCAGGACGAGGTGGCTCGCATCCTCGGCAAACGTCTGCTTCTCGAAAGGTTTGGGCGCGCCGGTCGGCTCGGCGGTGGCAGGATCGGGCGATTTCGTCGAACGCGTCCGCGCCGTTACCCACCTCGACGTCAGTCGAAACCATATGATCGAAGCGGCGCGCAAGATGGCGAGCGCGCTATAGGTCGGGCCGCCCGCGACCCAGCCAGTCGAGCGCGTTTATTCTCGCTTGCCTGTGGGAACGTATCTCCTCATCGGATCACCGCAGCGGGTGCAGCATCTAAGACGAGGAGTGAATCGGAATGTCGCAACTACCTTTCGTCGTAGCGCAGACGAACGACCAGTCGACGACGACGAACTCGAATTCGAGTCAATCTAATCCCGGGACCCAAACGCAGTCCCAGCCGAACGCCAACGCTCCCACCACGACCACGGGCACGAGCTCGACGACGACCACGACCACCAGCAACGTAGGCTCGTCGACGTGGATCATCGCAGGCATCATCGCCGTCGTCGTGATCGCCATCTTGATCGCCGTTGCGATGAGCGGGCGCGACCGCGACACGACGATCATCAGCCGGCCTTAAGTCGCTTCGGGTTCCCTGACCTCGATCCGTCGTAACCGATCGAGGGCGGCATAAATCGCGGCCACGTGGCTCTGAACGGACACGTGGCCGCTGCGTACCAGATCGATGACGCTGCCGAGCGGCACGAGCTGGACGTCGATCGCTTCGGTGACCTCGCGCGCCAGGACGCCCTCCGGCGCCGCACCTCTCGCGATGAACAGGTGGATGCGGCCGGTCGAACTCGTCGGATCGAGGATGAAGGTCGCGACGAGCTCGAACGTAGCGGCAACGTAACCCGTTTCTTCCTCAAGTTCGCGGCGTGCGCACGCCTCCGGCGTCTCGCCCGGATCTAGCGCGCCGGCGGGCAGCTCGAGCACGCGTTCGCCCACGCCGTGTTTGTATTGACGGTTGAAGACGACCATCCCGTCCGCGGTGATGGCGAACACGATCGCAAATCCGGCATGCTCGCGGACGTAATATGGATCGACGACCGTACCGTCCGGCAGCCTGCACACGTCGCGCCGCAGCGTATACCATGGCGATTCGAGCACGTAGTCCGAGGAGACGATCTCCCATTCGCGTCCGTTCTTCACGCTGCAGCACTTGGCGGCGGGACGACGTCCATCCTTACACGCGGGAGCCGCGGGTGCTCACACCTAACACCAACCGGATGCTTTTGGCGGCCCTCGTCGCATCGCTCGTGCAATGCAGCGGCGCGCATTTATGCGCGCAAATGTGGCCGCGCCCAAATATGGCCGAGCGCATGAATGTGCGCCACCACAACGCGCCACGCGTCACGCTTGCCGTCGTCGGGGATGTCATGCTTGGCAGCGCGGTCGCCGACGTGGTTCGAGAAGATGGCCCCGATGCACCCTTCTCCGCATCGATGCCCCAGCTGTCGAAAGCGTATGCGGTCGTCGGCAACCTCGAGTGTGCGCTTTCCGAGCGGGGCAAGCCGACGGTTGCGAAAGGTGCGGTGGCCCTCAAAAAACACAGAGAGTGGTTATTGCGCGGCGATCCCGCCGCTGCGGCCGGCCTGAAGCGCGCGGGTTTCGCGGCGATGTCGCTTGCGAACAATCACACCATGGACTACGGCCCGGCTGCGCTGCGCGATACAATCACTGCGTTAGACGGCGCAGGCGTAGCCCACTCGGGAGCGGGCGCGACCATCGCTCAGGCCTGGCAGCCGGCCTATTTCACGCGCGACGGCACCAGGTTCGCTCTGCTGGCGTTTAGCGACGTCGTGCCGAGGGGATTCGCAGCCGCGCGAAACGGCGCCGGCATCGCCGTCGGCAGGAGCATGGTGAGCGGTGACGTCGACGACGCCTCGATCGTCCTGCTGCGACGCGCGGTAGAGCGCGCTCGCCGAAATGCCGATATCGTCATTGTCTACGAACATTGGGGCACCGAACTGGTCGCAACACCGTCAGCGGATCAAATACGAGCGGCGCACGCGGCGATCGACGCCGGGGCGAGTCTCGTCGTCGGGGCGCACCCGCACGTGCTGGGACCGATCGAACCGTACCGCACGGGGCTCATCGCATACAGCCTCGGTAATTTCGTGTTCGACGCGTATCCGGGGCCGGCTGCGCAGAGCGAGATCCTGGACGTTACTTGGCGCGGCGACCGGATCGAATCGTGGCGCGCGGTTCCGATCGAGATCTGGTCCGGCATCCCGCATCCGATCGGTGCGACGTCGAAAAATGCCGCTGATCGCCGCTGAAGCACTGACGAAGCGATTCGGCGCGATCGCCGCGGTCGACGGCGTCAGTTTCGACGTGGCGCGCGGGGAGATTTTTGGTTTTCTCGGACCGAACGGCGCGGGCAAGACGACGACGATCAAGCTGCTGACGGGTTTGTTGAAACCCACCTCCGGCCGCGCGCTGCTCGACGGCATCGACATCGCGCGCCAACCGGTGGAGGCCAAGCGGATGTTCGGCTACGTTCCCGACGAACCGCAGCTATATCCAAAGCTGAGCGCCGACGAATTCCTCCGATTTATCGGCGACGTCTACGGCATGTCGAAGGAGCGGACTCATGCTCGCGCGCGCGAGCTGCTCGATCTCTTCGATCTGACCCCTGTCGCCGGCCAGCTGCTTGAAAGTTTCTCCCACGGCATGAAGCAAAAAGTGGCACTCTGCGCCGCGCTGCTCCACGAACCAAAGATCTACTTCCTGGACGAACCCACGGTCGGACTCGATCCGAAGAGCGCGCGCTTGTTGAAGGACATCCTGCGTGCGGTCACGCGCACCGGTGGAGCGGTGTTCATGTCGACGCACATCATGGAGATCGCCGAGGTGTTGTGCGACCGCGTTGCGATCATCGATCGCGGCAAGATCGCGGCGATGGGCACGGTCGACGAGTTGCGGGCGCTGCGCGGCCGGCAAACACTGGAGGAGATTTTCTTGAATCTCACGGGTGGGATCGAAGATCACCGCATCGCGGACATCTTTCGAGAGTCCGCATGATCCGCACAGCGGCCGCCGACGCGCTGTTTCTCACCGCGCGGCTGCTGAGTCACCGGCTGCTCGCCTCGCGACGGGACTGGTCCAGCCATCGCCTCTACATCGCGGCATCCATCGCGGGCAGCTTGCTGTTCTGCGTGATCTTCATCGGCACGTACGCGGGCGTGCGCGAACTCGAGGCGGCGAACGCCCTGGGGCTCATCACGACGATCGCCGGCTGGGCGTTTCTCATTTATCTTTTCACGGATCTGTTCATCGCCTTCGGGCAAGCGCTCAACGATCTGTATCTTTCCTCGGATCTTGCGCTGTTGTTCAGTTTGCCGCTGCGCGGCCCGAGCATCATCGGTGCGAAATTCGCGCTCGGCGTCATGCAGAACGAGATCTACATCGGGATCTTCGCGCTGCCGTTCGTGCTTGGATTCTTGCTGGGCGTCGGCGCGCAGTGGTGGGCTTATCCGCTCGCGCTGGTCGGCGTCGCGTTGTTCCCGGCCATCCTCTACGCGGCGCTCGTGCTGATCACCATCGTCGTGCTGCGTGTCATCCCCGCGCGCGTGGCGAAAGAGATGCTGTGGCTCGCCGGCGCAGCCATCCCGACCGCGTTTTGGATCGTCAGCTTTTCGCGGATCGCGCGGGTGAGGGGCGACGTCGCTTCGATGCAGCTGCCGCCGCCGCCGCCGTGGCTGCCGAGCACCTGGCTCGGACATGCCGTGACGCTCCTCGCGCTCGGCAAGCTCGGCCCGGCGCTGGCGTGGTTGGCGTTGCTCGCGTCCGCAACCCTCGCGCTTGGTCCGATCGCGCTCGGCATCGTGGCGAAGCTTTTCGACGCCGGGTTTGACGCGAACATCTCCCGCGCTCCGAGTCCCGCCGTGTCGAGTCCCCGTCGCGCGACTGGGGACCCGGCGCATCCGATCGCCGCATTGTTGCGCAAGGATTTGTTGGTGTTCGTCCGTTCTCCGCAGCTGTGGTTCAATCACATCGCGGCGCTCGGGTTCGTAGGCTACCTGCTCGTCGGCCACGCGTTCCAGACGCCGCTGATACCGCTCACCACGCAGCTCGCCATGGTGCAGATGGGCTTCGTCGCCGCCCTGAATTCGCTCAATCCCGGCATGATCGCACTGTCGCTCGAACACGGCGCGGTTTGGGTGTTGCGATCCGCGCCGATCCGCGCCCGCGATATCCTCATCGCGAAAATCGCCGGCGCCTACCTTCAAACAGCGGCCATATCGGGCACGGGCGCGGTCTTGCTCGCGGTGGGCTACGGATACAACGCCTGGCGTGGCGGCGCGATCCTGCTCTTCACGCTGTTGATCGCGGCCGCGGCAATCGCTCGCGGCGTGGCGTTCGACACTCGCTACCCGAGCTTCACCTGGGAAAACCCCAACGCGATCAATCGGGGCGTTCGCATGGTGCTGCCGTTCCTCAACAGCCTGGCGATCTTAATCGTCTGCGGGATCGCGCTTGCCGGCGCGCGCATCGCGTATGGCGGCGGCCTGCCGAGCGTGGTCCTCGGGCTCGTCTTGAGCCTGCTGATCGTGTCGCTCATCGTCTCGCGCAGCGTCGGCGGCGCAATGAAAAACCTAGCGGCTTTAGAATTGTAGCTTGCGAGCGAAGCTCGCCGTAGCTTCCCGAGCGCAGCTCGGGTAGAGGACTAAGAAACCATGCTCACTACCGCCACTTTTAAAAACCTACTTTTCGACCGCGAAATCCCGTTCGCATATCTGACCCTGAACCGGCCTGAGAAGCGCAACGCGCTGTCGCTCGAGCTCATGGAAGAGCTGACCTCCTGTCTGCGTTCGATCGGCGAAGACAAAGAAATTCGCGCGGTCATCATCCGAGCCAACGGCCCGGCATTTTCGGCGGGCCACGACATCGCCGAAATGACCGGCAAGGACGTCGCTTTTTACCGGCGCCTGTTCGACGCTTGCGTGAAGCTCATGGACGCGATTCAAGAGATTCCGCAGCCCGTCATCGCGCAGGTGCACGCCGTCGCCACCGCGGCGGGCTGCCAGCTCGTCGCCGCCTGCGATCTCGCGGTCGCCGCCGACACGGCTTGGTTCGCGACCCCCGGCGTTCGCATCGGCCTGTTCTGTTCCACCCCGATGGTCGCCGTCAGCCGCGCGGTCGGCCGAAAGAAGGCCATGGAGATGCTGCTGACCGGGGATCGCGTGCCCGCGGCCGAGGCGCTCGAGATGGGGCTCGTCAACCGGATGGTGCCCGCGGACGAACTCGCAGCGTCGGTTCGCCAACTCGCGGATAAGATCGTCGAGTCGAGTCCGCTCGTAATAAGCATCGGAAAGCAGGCCTTTTATCGCCAGATCGATTTGCCCCAGAACAAGGCCTACGAATACACCCGCGAGGTCATGGTGCGCAACGCCGGCGCCCGCGACGCGCAAGAAGGCTTCGCCGCGTTCACCGAAAAGCGCAAACCGGTCTGGAAAGGCGAGTGATCCAAAGCTAGCGTTCGAACGCCCGGCGACGTCTCGCGGGAGTTCGTCGCCAAGCGGCTTCCCCAAATCGTTCGCACGCCGGGCAAAAGCAAGCGCGACAGCCTGGGCGGCAGATCGTTTCTCGAGCGTCATGCGAACCGACGGTGTGATGCCCATCTACCGGCATTTGGAGCGCCTCTTTAGCTACCCGAACGATTGACGCTGCGACACCTCGAGCGCGCCGGAACGTATTTCCGCATCTGCGACGCTACTTGGGTCGATTGCTCGGACGTCGCGTCCTGCTTCCGCATCTTCGCTGACTAGCCGGGTGCCTTGCACAGCGAAGCCGGAATCGACAGGCTCATCGGAACGGATGAGTTGTTGGTATAGTTGCTCTCCGGGATCTTCTTGTCGCGATTGACGGTGACGCGGAATGTATGCGGGCCGACCAGCGCTCGGGGATCGTCGGCGAAGAACGAGATCGTCACCGTGACCGACGCTCCTGGTGCGATGTCGGGAAGCGGCGCGCCGGCGGTCCACGAGTGGTTCTTGTCGACGGCCACGACGGCGCCGTTGTCCGATCGGGCCATGCTCGGTCCGTCGCCCGAGTTCGCCACGACGACCGTAATGACGACCACGGGACTCGAATAGTCGCACGCCGTGCCCAAATCGGCGCTTTCGGATGCGATCACAAGGTCGGGAAGCGGATCGGCCGCCGAGGGGGGCGCAGCGCCGCCGAGCGCCGACACGCAAAGCGCGATCGCGAGCGCAAAAGTCCGCCGATTCATGACAGAGTATCCCACCTTCAGAATGCTGAACACCCCGATACTATGGTTATCGGTCGAAGCGCATAGAAAGACGATAAAATGCCCTCTCACGAAGCCCCGACGCAGCAAGAAGCCGCCGCGCTGTCTGCGGAAGCCAAGAACCTCAAAGGGCGCATCGTCACGAAGCACGGTGAAATCGCGTTCGATTTTTTCCCGGACGATGCGCCGAACACGGTGGCGTCCTTTATCAAACTCACGCGCGCGGGCTATTTCGATGGGCTGACGTTTCATCGCGTCGAGCCCGGATTCGTCGTTCAAGGCGGCGACCCGACCGGTACGGGTTCAGGCGGGCCGGGCTACAAGATCAAAGCGGAGTTCAACGCCCGCCCGCACGTCGCCGGTGCGCTGGCGATGGCGCGCTCGTCGGATCCTGATTCTGCCGGATCGCAGTTCTACATCTGTCTCGCGGATGCGCGATTTCTGGATCGCAACTACACTGTGTTCGGCCACGTGACGTCCGGCATGGAGGCCGTTGCGAAGATCGCGCGCGGCGACAAGATGGAAAAAGTTCGCGTGGAACCTCTTGTCCCATAACGCGGTTCAGCGGGCGCGACGTTGCGCGGGAAATTGGGTATTCTATTCTCCGCGGGGCGGTTTGCCCGCGGGTAAAACGGCTCCAGCGTTGGCATGGAAATGAAGCGGTCGCCTGACGGGCGGCCGCTTCGATTCGTAGCACCGCCGCGTCGGCCGCGCAGCTCGTCCTAGCCAGTGCTCACTGCTTACCGTCAGGCTGCTCGCCGGCCTCGTAACTCACCCTGTCTCCAATAACCCTCGCAAAGGCGGTCAGCTGATGCGGGACGGCTTGACGAGATTTCATGATGTGACGCGCCTCTGCGCCGCGCGCCGTCGCAGCATCGGCGATCATGCGGCGGTGACATCGCCACCAAACCGTTTCGCTGCACATGATCGCGGTCGGCACCGTCTGCGCGCTTTTTAACAAGATGTCAAGCGCGTTCCAAAACGGTGGCTCCATCATGTAATCGGCGTAGCCCCTGAACGCCGCATGTTCCCACGCTCTGTTCGGGCTGGCGTCCGCAAGCCCGAGCCGGCGGCCGCCGAGGTCGCGAGCATGTGCATACGCGATGCCGGCTGCAGGCAGGTCGATAGCCAACCGTTCCTTGTTGAATTGCGGATTGGCCCGCGAACCGGGGTACGACCGAACGTCGACGAGTCGTTCGACGCCGTGAGATCGCAGCAACTCGAGAAATTCTTCAAGCGTTCGGGTGCCGTGTCCGATGGTGTAAAGGATCACGCGCTCTCCGGTTGTAGGTGCCGCGAAGCTCGCTCATCGACCGCAGGTCGATGAGCGAGGCGAGCATGCCAGTGGTTCGACCGCAGGTCGATGAGCGAGGCGAGCATGCAGTGGTTCGACCGCAGGTCGATGAGCAAGGCGAGCATGCAGTGGTTCGACCGCAGGTCGATGAGCGAGGCGAGCATGCAGTGGTTCGACCGCAGGTCGATGAGCAAGGCGAGCATGCAGTGGTTCGACCGCAGGTCGATGACCAAGGCGAGCGAAGCTCGCCATCCCGATGACGATCACAAACATGCTCGTACCCTTACACGATATCCCTCTAAATATGGACGACGAAACAAAGGTGCTGGCACGCTCCAAAGTCTCGCTGATCAACAAGCAGAGCGCAAACGACGCCGAGCTGGCATGGATCAAGGCCGCCTTCGGCGGAAAGTGGCCCGAGGAAGCGGCCGCAGGCTGGAACTGGTTTGCCCTTGACCCCAAAGGCCGACCCGTCGGTTTCGCGACCTACGAGCAGCGCGCCATCAATTTCTGGTGGCTCGAGAACTGGCGTGATCAACCCGACGTCGGCCTGTTCGGTCCGACCGGCGTGAGTTGGCGCATGCGACGAAAAGGTCTCGGCTGCATACTCACGCGCCGCGCGCTCGCATCGCTACGGGTGATGGGATACCAGCGCGCGCTCATTCCCGCAGTCGGACCCGTCAAATTTTACGAGCGCTGTTGCGGCGCCAGGGTTGTCGAGCGATTGAAAAAGAGAAAATAGCTGTGTCACCGTGCCGGCCCGGCGCGCGCAGCGATGTGTGCTTTTTTGTGGCCTTGATTTCGATCATCATCGCGACGGGCGGCACGCTCCTCCCGGCGCGCGTTCTGGCGCTCAATTATCGCAAACGGATCGACGATCAATGGCGCTGCTCGCCCCAGACATTCGGCGTGCCGCCGCACCGTGAGCTGGAGAACGTTTGGAGTCCCGACCGACTACGAATGGCGGCGAGCTGCATCGTCATCACCGGTACGGTCGAGCACGTGTACAAGGAACGCGACGCCGACTATCATATCGTCGTCAAGCCGGACCTGCCGTACCGAACGTTGTTGGCCAAGAAAAATCGAGGCGGCTTCGTCGTCGAGGTCGTTCCTGCCGACCAACCGGGCTGCTTCAAAGGCGAAAAGGCGCGGCCCGACAAGCGGCGCCGGAGCTTCGGCACGTGCACCGGACGCGCCGTCTATATCCCACCGGTCGGGATGCACGTTTCGGTCAGCGGCGCGTACGTGTTGGATATCGATCACGCGTGGATGGAGATCCATCCAGCCTGGTCAATCCAACCGCTGCCTTGAACCTCAGTCTCAAACGTGTTATCCTTAGCACCCCGAGGTGAGCGCCATGAAAAACACTTTCAGATTCTTTTCAGTTCTCGCCGTCGTCGCGTTACCATTGGTGCTGATGGCCGCGATGAAAGTTCCCGAGATCTCCGCACCGAAAGATTCGGTTGAGATCTACAATCCGGGAACCGGAGATTTTGCCGGATTCCGCATCGTCATCGCGCCGTCGGGAAAAGCCTGGGCCATCGACGGCGCCGGCCGGGGCCAAGGGCAACTCGGTCCGGGCCTCACCGATCGCTTCTTCAACGATCTCGCCGCTGCGTCGCCCCTCGCGCAGCTGCCGAATCAGCGGTGCGCGGCGAACCCCGCCGCCGACCTTACAGCGGTGACCGCGAAGTCCGCCACCATCATCATCTGGAACGGTCAGCGATCTGCCGACATCAGCTGTTCTGCCGATCCCCGCGCTGCGGCCCTGCTCTACGACGCGAGCACGGTTCAACGAGCGTTGTACGTCCAGGCATATCGCGTGCGATCCGGCGTGATGTTCGGTTTGGCCGGCGGAGCAATCGTGACCGGCGGAGCAAAAGCGCCTCCGCCGCCGCCGACCGATGGCATGGGGACCGGGTACTAGCCGACCTGCGTCCTACGAGTGCGCAAGGAAGAACTGCCACATGCGGGTAGGCGACGATGAAGCCGTGAGCATCCGCGGTCGCGTTCAGCCCCGAAATGCGGGCCATGCCTTCGGTCGTCCCGCCGCCACCGTGTAGGGCGATGAGTAGCGGGACCGACTCCTTGGGACGCGGGCCCGGAAGGCATTTGTCTAACGGCGTGGCCGCAATCCGAAACAAATCGGTCGACGTTACCATCATACCTAATAGAGATCCCACTCCGAGAGCCACCCTCTTATGAGATTGAAGATGATTGAAATAACCTTCGGAATTCCAGCATTCGCGGCCTTAATCGCGGTAGCCGCTTGGGCAGGCTGCACGCCGGGTCGTGACGGCGCAGCGGAATCCACGCGCATTCCGAACATCTGGTAAGAGGGCCGCGCTTCCCAGACGAGCCGACCATCGTATGAAGGCCGGCAACCGGCCGAGGATGGCATCCGATTCTTTCCGGTCTCAGGACCTTGCTTGAATCGAAAAAGCCGCTCGAATCCCCTCCTGAGGTAGCATCCGAATCTTGCTGTGCGAAATCCGAGCGCCTCACATCGAAACGGCCGCCCGCAAGCGGCCGTTTCGGTTTGGCTCGTCCCGGCCCGAACCTAGTGAGGAAAAGTCGCGTTGCGGATGGCTTTGATGCCGTGCAGCAGGATCGACATGATGTTCGGTCTCGACTGAGCGCACGGCGGATCGAGCGACATTGCGCTATGGTGGATCGTGAAATCGGTCGAAAACCGAATCGCGACCGTCAATGGAATCGCGTGCGTGGCGACCCTCGAGCCCGCAAATGGATCCGCGGGAAGCGAGCCCACGAAGACGCCGGACACGGGCTTGATCGCGCCGTTGCCACCTGAACCGACGAGCAGCATCGGGTAGCCGTTGCGCTGGCACGCGAGCGCGCCGCACGGAAACGCGAAAACCGCTGCGGCCAGAGCCAACGTGATGATGCGCTTCATGTCTCCCTCTGATCGGCGGAAGGTTCTGCTGAAGATTATAGGTCAGACCGCTTTGCTACGGACGCGGCCCTCATCACACTTACCGGGCGCGTTTGCGGATTGTAAGCCGCGTCACACAAAAAGAGGGCTCGGCCGAAGCCGAACCCTCTTTTCTTCGTAGCGGTCGCCGTCAGGCGATCCGCGCGTTAGCCGCGATACGCCCTCTGCTGTTGGAAGCAGTCGCTGCAGTAGACGGGCTTGTTGCCGCTGGGTTGGAATGGAACCTCGGCCACGCCGCCGCACTGGCTGCAGGTCGCCTTGAACATTTCGCGTGCTCCGCCGGCATGACGCGGGCCGCGCCCGCCGCCGCCGCCAGCCTTGCGAGCCGCGCGACAATCCGGGCACCGGCCCGGCTTATTTGTGAACCCCTTTTGAGCGAAGAACTCTTGCTCGCCGGTGGTGAACACGAACTCTTTGCCGCAATCGGAACACACGAGAATTTGATCGGAATACATTTGCTTGGGAAACTCCTTTGGCGCACTGTTAGAGGCTAACAGAGCGCTCGTCAGTTGACTCGGTTTCGGGGATGGATTTGCACGAGACGAAATCGCAGCCTGAACCAATGTCAAGCATAGCATGGCTGCTGTCCCGATGGCAAGCAAATTGCGCGCGAGTGCGCGAAATCCGACAGGCGGACGGTCTGTTTAGCGCGTCAAGTTCAACTTGCGATGCCGCCGCGAAGCGCGGATCCGCTACCTCGTCGAGCCTTGGGACGTCTGGCGACCCTTGCTCGACCGCCTGTCCTCGCCTGATTTTGACGCCGTGCCGGAGAGCCTGTCCGCCACCTCGGAGACGGCAGAGGCGACGACAGCGGTCGTCTTCGCAGCGCGGGATACGCGCGCGGCGACCTTTTTCGCCTTAGCTACCGAGACCCGTTTCTTCGGCTTTCTCTTAGCGATGCTCAGTTTTTTCTTAGCCATGCTTTTGCGTATACCCATCGCACGCCATTTCATCCATCGCGAAGCCGCTTGCTCGACCGCCGACAAGGTCGAGCCTCTTTGTTTACCGGCCCGCAGTTCGGGAATATGCATGTACCTATGACAGCCGAAAACCAAACCATCATCATCATCGCCATTGTGGTGGTTCTCGCGATCGTCCTTATCGCACTCGTACTGGGGGCACGGCGCCGATCCGCTCGCCTGCGCGACCGCTTTGGGTCGGAATACCAGCGGACGGTTGAGACCGTCGGGGACAAGCGCAAAGCGGAAGCGGATTTGGCGTCACGGGAGCACGAACGGCAAAAGTTTCAGACCCGGCCGTTGCCCGCCGGGCTTCGCGAACAATACATGACGCAGTGGAATGCCGTGCAGTCTCGCTTCGTCGACGAGCCAGCGCAGGCCCTCAGCGCCGCCGATGATCTGGTCCATCAGGCGCTGGAAGCGCGCGGCTATCCGGTCGGCGACTTTGTCCAGCAAACTGCCGTGATCTCCGTCGACTACGGAGATGTCGTCAACAACTATCGGCAGGCGCATCAGATCATGGTTGCGAGCAAAGACGGCAACGCATCTACGGAAGACCTGCGCCGCGGCATGGTGCTCTATCGATCGTTGTTCAACGAGCTGGTCGAAGCCGAGCGAGTGACGACATGAAGGAGAACGCCGTGAATGACTCCGCCGCGACCAACACAGCATCCCTCCTCGAACGTGATGACGCGGACGGTTTCCAACTGCGCTGGCAAGAAGTCCAGGCGCGATTCGTCGATCAACCTCGCGAAAGCGTGCAACGCGCCGACGAGCTCGTGACCGAAGTCATGCAGTCGCTGGCCGAGACGTTTTCGGAAGAGCGCAACGCTCTCGAGGCGCAATGGTCCAAAGGAAACGAGGCTTCGACAGAAGACCTCAGGCTCGCGCTGCAGCGTTACCGCACGTTTTTCAATCGGCTGCTGAACATCTAACTACTGCTTCGTACAGGTCGAGTCGGCGTCCATCGACCACTTGCCGCCTCTATTGAGCTCGAAGACATCGCGGAACTGGGTCTGACTGAGCTTTGTGATCGTGTCTCGCGAGCTCGTCTTCTGACCTTCAAACATCGACGAACCCGCCAGGCGGGTCACGTTGCCGGCAGCAGTGCCTGTTTCGGATCCGAATCCGCCCATGCTGTCGACGCTGTTGCTCCACCACACCTTCCTCGAAGAGTTCCAGCCGATGAATCCCATCGAAGAATAGTTGCCGGCATGCATGGCATAGGAGATCGTCTTTGGTGATGACGCTGCGGCAAACGTCATCGTGCCGTGCACCGTCTGCGCCGGCTGTTTGCCGTACGCCGGCAGTTTGGTCGAGCACGACCAGGCGCCGAACAGATAGTTGACGTCGCCCATCGTGTCAGCCCCCATCGAGCCCCCGCTCGAACGTGCCGCGGCGCCCGAGGCGACCATCGCTCCGACGAGCGCAACGATGCAAAAAAGCAGCCCTCTCATATCTTCTCCTCACGGATCGCCAAACTCGAGAGGGCTCGGATTCGAACGGTGCCGCCACTTGCCCTTGGCGTAACGACTATCACCAACAACGACAGAGCCGTTGCTGAGTCCGAAGCCGCCGCCGGAACAAGAGAAGCCCCCGCGCGTGCGGGGGCTTGCTCCTGGAGGAGGCACACACGTCAAGCTGCTTCTCGCCGTTCGGAGCCTTCGCCTCAACTATAGCTCCGGCAGCTTTAGAAAGTCCTGAGAGGCAGCCCCAGGTTCGGCTCGAACCGCCAACGCATGCCGAACGTCAACGGCCCGAGCCGCCGATCAAGAGCTGGGAACCTTCCACGCCCCGATCGTTCCCGAAGATGATCCGGCGATATTCGTCGTACCCGACGCCGAGCTTCCTCGCCCGGAAACGATCACGGGTTATGCGGCGGCGCCGCGCGACGCGAATCCCGCCACGCCGGGCGTTGTCGTCGTCCAGCACATCTGGGGCGTCGACGCGCAGATCCGCGACGTCGTCCGCCGGTTCGCGAAAGCCGGCTACGTGACGATCGCACCGCGCCTTTATTTTCGGTTGCGACCTCCCAGCGGAGATACCGCCACCGAATTCAGGGCATTTCGAAGTTGGGCTGAAAAACTTGACGATCGGCAAGTCGATGAAGATGTTGTCGCCGGCGCGTCGTGGATCCGCGCGCGCGCAGGTGTGGATGCGCTGCGCCGGCAGCCCAGAATCGGCATCACGGGGCTCTGCATGGGCGGTGGCATCGCGCTGCGCGTCGCCGTAGGCTCAAATGCGTTCGATGCGTGCGCGATCTGGTACGGGAAAGTGACCGTTGCCGAAGCAGACGCGCTGAAGATCCCGATGGCCGGCAGTTACGGCGCCCGTGACACCAGCATTCCCGCTGACGGCGTGCGCGAATTCCAGGCACGGCTGCGCGTGCCGAGCGATGTAAAGATCTATCCGGAAGCTGGCCACGCGTTCTTTGACGATCGGAGAAACTCGTACGTGCCCTCGGCGGCCGAGGATGCCAGGATGCGGACGACGGCCTGGTTCGCTACGTACCTAAAAACGTAGGGGCGCGCATGAATTGCGCGCCCCTACGTAGCGGCGCGCATTCATGCGCGCTATTTATCCTTAACCGCCGTCGCCCTGATCGTCGTTGTTGTTATTCTCGTCACCATGCTCCCTATGGTGTTTGTAATATTGCTTGCAATGGCCGGGCGGCCAGCAGCCGGGGCGATACCCCTGCGGGAAGTAGCCGTAAAGGTTCGTGTTCCGACACGGCGTGCCGTAGCCGTCGAAGGTGCATGCGCTCCGTCCGTTGTTGCTCGTGTACACCACGACGCCGTTCGGATAAACGATGCGGCCGTCGCCGTAGATCACGCCGCCGTCGCGCGTGTACCCCACGATCGAATTCGCGTATGCCCGTTTTTGCTGGTAGTTGTTGTAAAGGATGATCCCCGCAGTCAGCGCCACCGCGCCTAAGATGATGTTGCGCGTGCTGCGCTGGCCGGTGGTTTCCGCGAACGCCGGTACGATCGACGTCGTCAGGAACGTGAGCACGAGCATCACCGCCAGGATGAGGTTGCGGACCGGTGAAGCGTTTTTGAGGGCTAGTGCCATAACTTCAAAACTCTCCCTTCCGATAGTAGTAACGGAACCAGGGCGCCGTTCGGTTCCAACCAAGCAAGCGCTCGTCTGTGCTGCATCCGGACGTCGACTTCACCGGCCCCGGCAAACCCCTGAACGGTGCGGACGAATTCATCGCCGCGCCCCGCCGGCGGCTCGGCCCCATGCTGCCGCGGAACGCGATGTCGTGACGTAAAGGGTGCGCAAGCCCCGCATAGCGCTACACCAGCCGCTGGTGGGTTTTCTTTTTCCAGAAGAACGTATAGTAGGAATACTGCAGCAGCACGACCACGACGAACGAGATCGGGTAGCCCATCCACACGCCGTTGAGCCCGTAATGGTGCATCAAGAGGTATGCGGCTGGCACCTCGATGCCCCAGATGGCGAAAATGCCGTTGATCGTCGGAACGATGACGTCGCCGCTGCTGCGCACGACGCCGCTGATCACGGCGCTGTTGCCAAATAACAGATACGACCACAAGGTGATCATCAAGAGCGTGTGCGCGACGTTGAGCGTGTGCGGATCGATGATGAACCAGCCGAGGATGATGCGCGCGAAGATATAGCATAGGGCGATGAGCACGCCGCCGATCAAGTAGTTCAATCCGACCGCAGAGCGCACAACCGTGCCGAGCAGGTCCTCCCGCCGCGCGCCGATGCACTGCGCCCCGAAGATCGACGCCGTGATGCCGATCGAGATCGCGGGGAACTGCACGTAGCTCACCACCTGGTTGACGGCGCCGTACGCTGCGGTCGCGTTCGACCCGAACCGGTTCACGAACGAGATCACCGCGATTTCTGCAAGCGAGACCATGATCACTTGGATGCCCGTCGGCACGCCGATGCGGACCACCGTCCGGAAGATCTTCCAGTCGACGAGCATGTCGCGCGCCGTTTCCGCATCGAATTTGAGTGGATGGTCCAGTCGCTGAAGCCACCACAGCATCGCTCCGAACGAGATCCCCTGGCTCAACAACCCCGCCACCGCGGCGCTCACGACGCCGAGCTGCGGCACGCCGAGCCAGCCGCGGATGAACATCGGCGTGAAGACGAGCGTCAACAGCGTGCTGATGATCAGGAAGTAGAAGGGCGTCTGCGAATCGCCGGTGCCGCGGAGAAACGTCGTGTATGCCAGGTACGGAAAGATGATCGGAGAGATGAGGAAAACGACTTTCGCATAGGCGTCGGCTTGCGGCAAAATGTTCGCCGGAGTCTGCAGCAGCGCGAGCATGGACGGAGAGATGAGCGTGCCGACGATTGCGACGATGATGCCGAAGGCGAAGGTAGCGCCAAGCACCGTTCCGGCGACTTTTTTGACCCGGTGCGCGTCGCCCGCGCCGTAAGCCTGCCCGATCAAGACGTTGCTGCCGCTCGCGATGCCGATCAAGAACGAAAAGAGCAGAAAGATGATGGGGAAGACAGCCGACACCGCCGCGAGCGCGTTCACGCCCAGCATCCGGCCTAAGAAAATGCTGCTGAACGTCTGCGACGCCGACTGCAGGATGTTGCTCAGCATCAGCGGGATCAAGAAGACGAAAAAGAGCTGCCACAGGGGGCGCGAGGCGTCAAAAATGTTGACGCCCGGGCGACGGAGCGCTCGAGCCATGTCGGCCGCTTTTAGTCCGCAACCGGCGGGACCCTTTTCCTCGCCCGTGCATGCCGTCTTCGCCGGCCTCCCCGTCGGTAAAAATGATGCGCGATTTCAATCGCCGAAATAAGCTCGAGATGCAGCAAAAAGTTCTGCTGCCGTTGCTCGTCAACGGTCAGCGCAGAGAGTGCGCGTTCGATCCCGGCAAGACGCTGCTCGAGGTGCTGCGCGAAGATCTCAACCTGACGGGAACAAAACACGGCTGCGAGATGGGCCACTGCGGCACGTGCACGGTGCTCATCGACGGTCAACCCGTGCTGTCGTGCCTGACACTCGCGCTCGAAGCGCAAGACCACGAGGTCACAACCGTTGAAGGCCTGGCGAAAAGCGGCAGACTGCATCCCATCCAACAAGCGTTCGTGGAGACCGGCGCGGCTCAGTGCGGTTACTGCACGCCGGCGTTTCTGCTGACGTCGGCTGCGCTGCTCGAGAAGAGCACGCATCCAACGCTTGACGAGACCCGCGAAGCGCTGGCGGGCTGCCTGTGCCGCTGCACCGGCTACACGAAGATCTACGAAGCCGTGCAGCTGGCGGCGGCGCGCATGCGCCCACCATCGTGAGCGTTCGTCCCATCGATCCGAAGACGCGCATCGGGCACGTCCATCTCAAGGTGGCCGATCTCGACCGCGCGCTCGGGTTCTATTGCGGCGTGCTGGGCTTCGATCTCGTGCAGCGCATGGGCGGCCAAGCCGCGTTCATCGCGGCGGGTGACTATCATCACCATATCGGGCTCAACACGTGGGAGAGCGAGGGCGGCTCGCCGCCGCCGCCCGGCGCCACCGGACTGTATCATCTGGCCGTCGTCTATCCTATGCGCGCGGCGCTCGCCGATGCACTCCACCGACTGATCGAGGCGCGCATCCAGCTCGACGGCGCCAGCGATCATGGCGTGAGCGAGGCGCTGTATCTGCGCGATCCGGACGACAACGGCGTGGAGCTGTACTGGGATCGCCCGCACGACCAGTGGCCGCGCGACCCGGACGGCCGGCTCGCGATGTTCACGCGACAGCTCGATCTCCGAGGCCTGCTCGCCGAAGCGCCGGCGATCTCCAAAACCGGTCCGCGCGATTTGGCTTGACGGCGCGGTGACAGCGCGATGATGGCTAAGCTCATCGTGTGGCGCGCCTTCCGGCTAAGCTCTGATCAACAGCGCGCCGGCGATTCCCGCCAGCACGCCGCCGACCGCGACTGATGCGGCCACGAACCACAGCACCTTCTTCGGAAAGGCGTGGCGCACGATCCATAGCGACGGCAGGCTGATCGCCGGCAGGGTGATGAGCAACGCCGACGCGGCGCCGACGCTCATGCCGTGCTGCAGCAGCGTCTGGACGATCGGCACTTCGCCGGCCGTCGGGATGACAAAGAGCGTGCCGATCGCCGACAGCGCGACGATCACCGGCAGCCCGGCGGCGTGGATGGTGAGATTGGGCGGGAAAAGCCACGCGCGAGTCGCGCCGAGCACCAAAACGATGATCGCATAGCCCGGCAAGAGCTGATAGATCTCGATCCACAGCTCTTGGAACCACGCCTTCGCGACGCCCCATGCGGACCGATTCGAATCTTCGATCGGCGCGAGCGACAATTCGGTCGAAACTTCCCGCGCAAGTCCGCCGTGCGCGAAACGATCCGCGTACCAAGCCACGACGAAGACCAGCAGAACTCCGAAGACGAGCCGCAGCGCCGCGAATTGCCACGACAGCACGAAGCCGATGAACAGCAGCGTTGCCGGATTGAGGAGCGGGTTGCCGAGGAAGAATGCGAGCGCGGCGCCGATCGGCGTCTGCTGCTTGCGAAGGCCCACTACCAGTGGGCCGGTGCAGCACGTTCACATCATGCCGGCGACGGAAAAAACTCCCGCGAGCGCGAGCGATCGATAGCGCGTTGCGCCGAGCAGGCGGTGCAGCCAGCGCCGCGGCACGAAAACCTGAACCGAGGCACCGAGCAGCAGCGCGAGGATGACCGCTTGCCACACCGATTTGAAATACGCGACCGCATAGCTCCACGCCGCTTGCGCTCCGACCGCAGGCGCCTGCGCGCTCTTGCCGCTGACGATCGACGTTCCGATGCTGTGCTGCGCGGCCGCGAGGTGCGCCTTCGTCCAGTACGGCGACCACTTCACCAAGAACAGGCCGATCGCGGCGAGCAATATGAATACCGCCACGCCGGCGACGAGCCGCTTGGCCGAAAGCGGTTGCGTCGGGGTCGTTACGCCTTGCATGTGCGGAAACCGGCGATGATGTCGCGCCGGTGCGGCCGGTAGAAATTGCGCCAGCGCGTCGTGATGAGCCGAGCGCGCGAAGACCACGCGCCGCCACGCATCAGCCTGTGCGTGCCGAACCACGGCGCCGAATATTCTCTGTAAGGATCCGGCGAAAACCCCGGATAGGGGCCGAACGCCGTTGAGGTCCATTCCCACACGTTGCCGAGCATTTGGCGGCAGCCGGTTGGGCTGTCGCCATCGGCTAACGCACCCACGTCGACGGTGTCGCCCACCCGGGCATCGAGGTTGGCGAGGTGCGGTGCGGGCGCCGATTCGCCCCACGGATATCGCTGATGGCGTCCGCCGGTTGCCGCGACCTCCCACTCAGGCTCGGTCGGCAGCCGGCGCCCCGCCCAATTGCAAAACGCTTCGGCCTCGAACCAGTTCACATGGCACACGGGATGATGGGCCTCGATAGGCGACCAGGCGTCGAAACGCCGGCGCTCCCATGAAGTTGTCGCATCGGGCGTTGCAGCGGGTCGCGTCGCCGCGCGGCGCCAGTAGATCGGATGCTCCGCCTTCGCCGACTCGCGCCACGCCCAGCCGGCTTCAGACCAAAACCGCTTGGTCGTGTAGCCGCCGTCGTCGACGAACGCGGCGAACTCGGCGTTGGTCACCGGCGTGCGCGCGATTTCGAAACCATTGATTTCAATTTCGTGCGCCCATTTTTCGTTATCGAAGACGAAGCCGTCGCCTGGTTCGGCGCCGATCCGATACGTGCCGCCTTCCACACGCACGTCCCCGCCTGCGCCGGTGCCCCCGGGGCTGATGTAGTCGCGGTTATTGATGGGCGCGTCGCTGCATGGCTTCGGCTTCGGGTAGCCAAGCGTTTGGCGTGTGTAGATGGATGCCTCGCCGTGCATGTCTTCGTGGTAGAGCGCCAGGCGATGAAAATACATCGAATCCTTGCCGGTCGGCGCGGTGCGCTCGAAATGCCGCTTGACGTGTTCGAGCTGGCGGCGCAGGAAAGCCAGCGTCGCGGCGCGCGACGGCAGCGGCAGCGACCAGCGCGCGTCGTGAGGAATCTTGGCGGAATCGTACAATTGGTCAGCGTTCGCGATGAGCGGCGCTTCCCCATAGAGGTTGCGCAGGAGCCAGAATTCCGCGAAATACGCGACGTGGCCCAGCTCCCACAGATAAGGGTTCACGTTTTCGAGCATGGGGACGGTGAGCTGGTCGTCGGTGAGGTCGGCTGTGAGCAATAGCGTGCGAGCGCGGGCGTCTTCGAGCGCCGCGATGATGCCGCTGCCGGCCAATGTAGGCGCGGCCATTTATGGCCGCGGCGAGATGTTGTAGAGCATGGGAGGGCGCCTGAGTTCGTCGTCGCGGCACGCCAGCCTTCTTGTATGAAAATTGCGATCATTTCGCCGGCTCCCAAACGCTCGACACTCGGAAATTCGGTGACGGCCGACCGCTACGCGCGCATTTTCCGATCGCTCGGTCATCACGCGGCGATCGCGCGCGAGTACGGCGGAGAGCCGTGCGATTGCATGGTCGCCCTGCACGCGCGCAAAAGTGCCAAAAGTGCGCTTGCATTTCGGAAACGATACCCGCGGCGGCCGTTGATCGTCGTGCTCACCGGCACGGATGTTTACCGCGACATTCGCACGAGCCGCAGCGCGCAACGTGCGCTGGACGCTGCGTCTGCGATCGTCGCGCTGCAGCCGAACGCGATCCACGAACTGCCGCGACGATTGCGGCAGCGGGCGGTCGCAATCGTGCAATCGGCCCTGACCGCGCACGGGGCGGCGCATCGAAAGAGCGCGTGGTTCGAAATCTGCGTGATCGGCCACTTGCGCCCGGAAAAAGACCCGCTCCGGGCCGCGCACGCGCTGCGATTGCTGCCGGCGCCGCTGCGAGTTCGCGTAACGCAAGCAGGTCGGGCGATCGACGGACATTATGCGCGGAGCGCGCGCCGCCTTCAGACGAGGTTGCGTGGCCGTTACCGATGGCTGCGTGAACTCAGCCGGACCCGCGCACGCCGGCTGCTGACCTGGAGCGGCCTCATGGTGCTCTCTTCGCGACTGGAGGGCGGCGCAAACGTGCTCTGCGAGGCAATAGCCTCAGGCGTGCCGGTATTGGCATCGAAGATACCGGGCAACACCGGAATTCTCGGTCGCGACTATCCCGGGCTTTACCCGGTCGGAAACACGAAGTCGCTCGCGGCGCTCATGTATCGAGCTGCGACGGATCGCCGCTTTCTCGATTTGCTGCGGCGCCGCTGCGCCGCACTTAGAAAACTGGTCTCGCCGGCTCGCGAGGGCCGCGCATGGGCCCAGACTTTGCGTCGGGCGAAGCAGTGCGCTCGGTTGAGTGAATCTCTCAGCGTGCCGTAAGATTTCGGCGCTAGAATCAAGCTTAGGGGCTAGGGCCGCACAATCGTCATGCAAGAAACAACACCCGTTCCTCAATTCCTTCGGCTGCGCGTATGGGCGCTGACGGTGGCGTTCGCCGCCTCGGCGTTCGTCGTCGGCCTGCTGTCATTGGCGGTTCATCTCTTGAAGGTGCACCGTCGTGTCCCGGGGCCGTTTCCCGGGGGCATGGGCGGCTATCCCGGCGGTCGTCCGCAACCGTGGCCGGCACCGAGCGGCGCGGCACAACCGTGGGGCGGCGGCATGTATCCGCATGCTTTGGGCGCCCACCCGATGATGGCGCACCACGGCGTGTTGCTCGCGCTGCTCTTGATCGTCATCTTCGCGATCGTCGCGGGTATTGCGGGCTCGATTGTCGCCGCGGTCTACAACGCGCTGCTGCCGAAGGCGTAGATCCCAGCCGTTCGCCGTAACACTGCGCTGACGGCTACTGCGTGACGTACGCCCCGTAGCCCGGCTCCACGCTCGCATCGAGCGCGTAGCAATAATGGCCGGCGGGATGGTTCCACGATTGAGCCGACGATCGAACGTCGGCGAACGGTTTGAACGTCGCCGAGAGACGGAATCTTGTCGAGCGTCGCCAGGCAGCGCGAATCGGCCGCAACGATCGCCGACTATACGCGAGCGAAACGGTGTCCCGATGACCCTAGGTCGCGCGAAAGCACCCCCTCAATATCGCCATTGTCCTCACCACGCTCGTCATCTCCATGGCGGGTCGTAGCGTCTTATTGAAGGCGGATGGGTGCGATGAAATCGACACGCGTGCTCTTCGGGTCGATCGCGATTACGGTAGGCCTTGGGCTGGTCGGCTTCACCGCCGCGCCGCCGCTGCCGACAAATGCCGGATCTCCAATCCATTTTACGGTCGCTGTCGCATCGGCTTCGCCGACTTCCACGCCGAGAACCGGCGCCACCCATAAGCCGACACCCAAACCCACAAAAAAACCCACGCCGACTCCAAAGGCGACCAAAAAACCGACCCCCAAGCCGACGAAATCGCCGAAACCCGAGAAGCCGCCCAAGCCCAAGAAGAAAAAGAATAAGAAGGCGCCGACGAAACCTTCGCCGCCGCCAACGCCTGAACCGACACGCAAATCCCAAAACGTCGGTCCGATCTGCGTTGGGGAAACGGATCATCTGACCATGCAACCGCCGCCGATGCAGGGTCTCGCGTTTGAACCGCACTACGGTAATCCGGTCTCCGCAAGTCCGGGCGTCGCAACCGCGAGCCGCCATAATACGATGTCCAGCGAAAACACGATCTACATAACCGGCGTGTCGCCCGGCACCACGACCGTCACGCAAACGATCGAATTGCCGACCGGGATACAAAATCCATATCCGCAATACGAAACGATCATTTATACGTTCAACGTCACGGTGAAGGCGTGTCCGAAACCCAAGGGGCCAGCGATCAAGACGCCCACGCCGGCTCCGGTAAAGCGCGTCGTTGTCAAACCCACTGATCCGCCGGTGAATGATGACCCGCATTTTGCGCCGGCCACGCCGCAGCCCCAAAACGGCACCGGCACCGAAACCGGATGGTATGTGCCACCGGCTGCTGGACCTGACGGCCAGATCGTGCTCACCTATCTAAGCCAGAACGGGTCGCGTCAAACGGATTATTATGTGGCGGCTGTGGACAACCAGGGACATAAGACGTTCTGGCGCGGCATCACCGACGCCGCCGGCCACGCGCACCTGCGCGTGCCGCAGATAGCCGGAGGCATCGCGTCGCTGCTGGTCTTCAAAAATTTCGACAAGGATAGCAATCCGGATGCCGGCGGAAGTTGCCATATCGGCAGCGCCGCGCAGCACATCGACCAAACCCAGCCGATTCCAGCGGTGAAGCTCACGAACGGGCCCCTCAACGTCACGGAAGCAGGTTCGGCCTACGAGCGAGACGGTTTCAACCAAGGGGTGTTCCAGCTGCATATCCGAGGCATCGACCCCGAGGACGTGCGCGTGCTCGTCGACGGCAATCCGCAACAAGCGGATGTGGTCGCAGCGTCGGATCAAAGCCTCGTCGTGCACCTGCACGACGACGTCGCGCTCGGCCGACATACGTTCGCTGTCGAATCGAGCGGCTTCCGCAGCAATGAGTACCCAGCCGATATCGTCGCATTGCGGATCGAACCCGTGCCACCGTCCGAACCCGGCGTCACGCAGATGATCGGCGTGGATGTCTCCGGCCTCCCGCCGGGCGATGCCGGCATGGCCGACTTCGAAGTCGGCGGCGCGAGCGTGTTGTCTTCAGGCGGCACCCGCGGCAATGCGCGGGTGGCCAACGGGCGGTTCGAGATTCCCGTTGTCGGCGTGCGATCCGGTCAAGGATTCCTGCGCGTACACCTGCGCGTGTCGATCAGCGGCTTCTGGAGCTTGTGATAGCGGCGAGCTTGTGAACCGACGCGGGAACGCGGCTGGTACGTCGAAATCCGCAGGGCAGACGAAAAACCTCGAGCCGTCAACACGGGGCATGAGCCTTGCCCGTAAGAACTGCTTCGACGACAGCACGCCTATAGCCGGACAGGACCCCGCCGGGCAGCGCAGGTATCCCGTGATAGAATGAAATTTTACGTGGCCGTCACCGACGACGCTTGGTTTCACCGTCTGCGCGCGCTGGAGCCGCCGCCCGACGAAGTCAATTTCTGGACGCCGGGCGCGCAGAGCGTCCCTCACCCGCCTGGCACGCCCTGGCTTTTCAAGCTCCACATGCCGAACAATTCCATCGTCGGCGGCGGCTACTTCACATATCAGACACGGATGCCGCTGAACATCGCTTGGGAGGCCTTCGAGCAGCGAAACGGCGTCGAATCGCTTTTCGCGCTCCGGCGCGCCATCGCCCGGTACCGCAAAGCGCCCACGACGCTCACGACGCCGATTGGCTGCGTCGTGCTTTCCGAGTCTTTCTTGTGGGAGCGCGAGCGTTGGCTTCCCGTTCCCGAGGACTGGTCGCCGAACATCGTCACCAGAAAGTCATACGACACGGAAGATCCGATCGGCGCCAAGCTCTGGCAATCGGTGATCGCGCGAGTGCCGAAAGCCGTCCTGACGTTGCGCGAAAGCGCGGCCGGTGGTTTGGGTGCACCGCAGCTCGTCCGGCCGCGGCTCGGCCAGGGCGCTTTCCGGCTCATCGTCACCGACGCGTACCAACGCCGCTGCGCGGTCACTGGCGAACGCGCGTTGCCAGCGCTTGAAGCAGCTCATATCGTGCCGTTTTCCGAAGTTCAAACGCACGAGGTCCGCAACGGGCTGCTGTTGCGCGCCGACATTCATCGGCTCTTTGATCTCGGCTACGTGTCGGTGGCGCCGGATTACCGTTTCCTCGTGAGCAAGTCCATCCGCGACGAATTCGAAAACGGCCGCGAGTACTACGCGCTCCATGGGCGCGCAATCGCCTTGCCGGAATCGGCGTCGGCTCACCCTGATCGCCAGCTGCTCGAGCGCCATGCCACGGCCGTGTTTCGGGGGTAGGCATGCGGTATTTTCCCGATCTCGCCCAGCTCGTTATTGTCCTCGAAGGCACCGAACCAGTCGTTTGGCGACGAGTACATGTGTCATTTTTTGCGAAGCTTGGCGGGCTTCACCGCACTATTCAATCGGTGATGGGGTGGGATTCCAGCTTCCCGCATCATTTCGTCTTGATGGGCGATATTTATCGGCGAGTGGCACGAGGCGAGCGACTAGATGCTGCTCGCGAAAAAAATTGGCGCTTAGATTCGGCGTTCTATCCAGACAAGTCGTTTTTGTACGTGTGCGGTCCGAACGAAGAGTGGACCCATCGGATCATGCTCGAGGATTACCTTGAGCGGCGCCCGTATTGGCGTTACCCGCGCTGCGTCGGAGGCGCGTGTGCAACCCCGCCAGGAAGCGCGGAGACATTCAGCGTCGGTCGCGCAAACCGACGGCTCTGGCGACGGCGTCACCCCAACCCGCTGACCTACACGTAACGGGCGCGATGAACGAGAAAATCGACGATATCTTCGACGTCGACCCTCTTGGTCGCGAGGCGAAAGATAAGATCGACCACCACAGGTATCCCGCAAAAAGGGACACGGAATCCAGACACAGCTGTCCGCGCGTGGCCCGTCGGTTGCGCCCCCATCTCTATCGGCGATGTCGCTCTCTTGGTAATTTCAGCCGGGCGTCGTATGCGAACGGTATCGGCTTCAAGAGTTTGATTCGCGAAAAACCGCGGTGCAGCGGGTTGATCAGACAGTTGCGCTCGTCCACGGCGTCGAGCGGTACGAACACGGAAGGCACCGCCAGAACGGGTTTGGTCCCCGTTCGCGCCCACTGGTCGCCGATCGCCTGCGTTTCGCTCGGCGCCGGGATGTCGCGCCAGTCCCTCGGCAGCGCGCTTGTGTCGAACGTTTCAATGAGATCGTCCGGCACGTCCGCCACTGCCACCACCAAGCCGGTGGGCAGAAGTTCTTCTGGGAGACTTACCAGGTACTCGAGCTGGGCGAGGCTGATCGTCGAACTCGTATAGGCCAGTCGCGTGCCGATGTTGTTCCACCGCCCGCCGTATCGAAAAGACCCCTCTCCATCGAGAGGGGTCTTGGCATAGCGCACATGGAGGATGCGATAGGCGTGCACTAACTATATCCGCCATAGATGACGCGACCGAGCACGTTCTCAACCTCGCGCGCACCGGCCTCGGTCCGCAACATCTCGATGGGCTGCGCGCCGGCAAGCGCCCGGTTCGGCCGCTTGATCCAGTCGGCTGCGTTGTCCGAGGCATCAAACGCCTGCAGCGCGAGTGCGAAAACGTGCGCGACGCGATACACGCGCTCCGACTCGTCAGCGGAGAGGCGCTTTCGCCGCTTGCGTCGATCGAAGGTCGACCGGGGGATGCCGACGACGTCGGCCATGATCCGCGCGGGGATGCGGAACGCTTTGGCGGCCTCGGTCAGCGCGCGGAAGGGAAACCCGGATTCAATCAGGCGGTGCATGTCGAGATTCGACTTCACGTCTGCGGCGAGAACAGTCTTGCCGCCGAGGACGCCCACGAGGCTCGGGAAGAACGAGACGGGCGCAGTTCGCACTTTCGCCATGCTGTTCATTTGGTGTAGATTATATACCCATTTGCGAATACGGTCAACCGTGACGTCTTCCCAGATGTGACCGTCTCGCCGACGGCCCATCTGGAAGTCGACGAACCGGTAAAGGGAGCGGCTGCTGCATCGAGGCATTGTCGCCCGGTGACAGGCAGGATGCGCACCGGCGGTAGCGGATCCTTTCACAAAGTTGGAAGCGGCCCAGGGCGGGCAGCTCGGGCGGAGCAAGAAACGTGCGCTACTGGTGGGTGAATCAGAACCAAACTCATCACCAAGAGATCAGCGGTGGCTACCTCTGGTCGCCGAAGCGCAACGCCAATGGGGCACGAAATCCGTTTTATGAGTTCATGAGGGAGGTTGCGCCTGGCGATCTAGTCTTCTCATTCGTTGGAGCGCGGGTCGTCGCTATTGGGACCGCCGCATCCTATTGTTAAGAGAGTGAAAGTGAGCTTTGTCGCCCTCCAAAACAAAGTGCGTCCGAAGGAGCACATCCAGCTGCTACGACACATGTTGCCACCTCGATATTCTCCACTGCAGCTTTCCGGAGACGGAATTCAATCCGTGTATCTGACGGAATAATCGGCACCGAAGCATCAATCATTGCCGGTCGGGTCTCCAGGCTGGATCCCAGCGTGCTTGCCCTCTTGCCGTCGGTGAGGTTATAATATTCAGGGATTAGAACGTCCGTTCTCGGGTTGGAACGTAGTCAAAGCCCGATATTCGAACCGCCTCTCGATCGCACTAAGATTTCCGAAACGATGCAATTGGCAGCGAAAAGCGTGCGTGAAGCAAAGGATGGTCGCGAAAGCACGACCGCTACAAAATAATGCCTGACGTCAAGCGCGTCTCAACTAACACCAACCCCGACATCCACGCCATTTCGCCAACCCCGGGTGCCGACGTCTTCAGCATTGAGAAGCCCGCGCCGCCGATCCACAAGGACAAGCCTGAAGGCTTCAGCGTCCTCGGCAAAGCGCTGCCCAAAGTCGACGCCTACGCCAAGGTCACCGGCAAAGCCATCTTCGCCGACGACATCTTCCTCCCGCGCATGCTCTACGGCAAACTCCTTCGCAGCACGCACGCGCACGCGAACATCAAAAAAGTCCACGCCTTCAAAGCCCTCACCATGCCCGGCGTCGTCGCCGTAGCAACCGGCGAGGAGCTCCCAACCCGGTACGGCATCCTCCCCTCCAGCCCCGACGAGCACGTCTTTGCCACCGATAAAGTCCGCTACGTCGGCGATCCGATCGCGGCCGTCGTTGCCGAAGACGAACTCACCGCCGAAGAAGCGCTCAATCTCATCGAAGTCGAGTACGAACCGCTGCCGCCTATCATGAGCATCGACGCCGCGCTCAAAGAAAACAACCCCAAGATCCACGAGGACATGCGCCATCCCGAGCCGGCCAACATTCACAAGCAAGTCCACCTCGAGTTCGGCGACGTCGACGCCGGCTTCAAACACGCCGACCGCATCTTCGAAGACGAGTTCTTCTTCGAAGGCAACAACCACGCGGCCATGGAGCAGCACGCGGTCGTCGCCGACTACGGCGCCGACGACAAGCTCACCATCTGGGCCTCAACCCAAACGCCGCACTACCTGCACCGCATCGCGGCCGTCGTGCTCAAGCTGCCGGCCAGCCGCATCCGCGTCATCGCGCCGCCTACGGGCGGCGGCTTCGGCGGCAAGACCGAACCGTTCAGCCACGAGCTCGCGGCCGCGCATCTCGCGCGCAAAACCGGCCGCCCCGTCAAAATCACCCTCACAAGACAAGAAGTTTTTTACGCGCACCGCGGCCGCCATCCGGTGAAGATGAAGCTCAAAACCGGCGTGAAAAACGACGGCACCATCACCGCTTGCCACCTGCAGACCTGGCTCGACGGCGGCGCGTACGGCTCCTACGGCGTTGCCACCACCTATTACACCGGGGCGCTGGCCGGCGTCACCTATAAGATTCCGGCGTACAAGTTCGACGGCATCCGCGTCTTCACGAACAAGCCGCCGTGCGGACCCAAACGCGGCCACGGCACCACGCAGCCGCGCTTCGCTTTCGAATGCCAGCTCGACAAGATCGCCGACGCCCTCGGCCTCGACGCCGCCGAGTACCGCAAGCGCATCGCGGTCGATCCCTACAGCGAAACGGTCAACCAGCTGCGCATCACCACCTGCGGCATCAAAGAGTGCCTCGACGCGGCCGCCAAGCGCACCGATTATTCACGCAAGCGCGGCAAGCTCGCGAAGGGCAAGGGCATCGGCATCGCCGCGTCGGCCTACCTGTGCGGCGCCGGCCTTCCTATATACTGGAACCCCATGCCGCACTCGGGCGCCATGGTCAAGGTAGATCGCGGCGGCGGCGTCACCGTCTATTGCGGCACCGCCGAATGCGGCCAGGGCTCCGATCACATGCTCGCGGTCATCGTCGCCGAAACGCTGGGCGTCGACATCATGGACGTCCACATCTGCTCCGGCGACACCACGCTCGCGCCGGTCGACCTCGGCTCCTACTCGAGCCGCGTCACCTTCATGGCCGGCAACGCCGCGCACGACGCCGCCGACAAGATCCGCCGGCAGATCGCGCAGGCCGCTGCCGAAAAACTCGGCTGCGCGCCGGAAAGCATCGGCTTCAACGAGCGCCGCGTCTTCGATGTCGCCAACCCCGACAACCAGCTCACCTTCCTCGAAGCCGCGCAGCTCGCCGAAGCGAAATTCGGCACGCTCGCCGCGGTGGGCAGCTACGCGCCGCCCAAACTCCACGCCGACTACAAAGGCTCGGGCGTCGGCCCGTCGCCGGCGTACTCGTACAGCGCGTGCGTGGCGGAGGTAGATGTAGATTGGGAAACCGGCCTCATCACGGTGGAGAAGGTCACGCTCGCCCACGACTGCGGTCGCGCGCTCAACCCCGACATCGTCGAAGGCCAGATCGAAGGCTCGGTCTACATGGGCCTGGGCGAAGCGCTGCAAGAGGAATCGGAATTCCGCAACTCAGCCGGCGTGCACAAGATCCCGAACCTGCTCGACTACAAGACGCCGACCACGCTCGACATGCCGCTCGTCGAATCGATCATCATCGAGACCGACGACAAGGAAGGCCCGTTCGGCGCGAAAGAAGCGGGCGAAGGTCCGCTCAACCCGGTGATCCCGGCGATCGCCAACGCCATCGCCGACGCGATCAAAGCAAGAGTCTATTCAACCCCGATCACGCCGGAAAAAGTCCTGCGCGCGCTCGACCACACCCAAACCGGCGGCGTGCTGCGCATCAAGAAGATTCCGACACAGGAACCCGTCCCCGTTTAGTGCAGTCGGGGCCGTAAACGCTCGTCCGTAGCCTATCAGGCGGCCGTCCGCAGCTCGTCCGGCGAACGATGCGGCTCGGACGGCGGCGTGATATACTGGCGCTGCAAGGAGGGCCTAAATGCGCATATCTCTTTTCTTCGCTGCCGCTCTGGCGGCACTCATCGTCGCTCCCCGCGCCGTCGCCGCGTCGCCAAAGCCGGTGCCGGGCGGCGCAAACCAGCGGACATCCGTGGAAGGCTGCATCAATCAGACGCTCTTCGACGGCTTCTGGCGCTTCAAAGTGAAAAGCGTGGCCTCGGTCGCTGAACCCATACCCGGCAGCCCCCAAGCGTGGGCCGTCGCGCTCGAATTCCGCAACGCGCGGACGCAGGACACGACTGGGGCCCTGGTCGGCGTCGGTTCGCCGCAGCTCGTGCTGGCCGACGGCACGGTGCTGGATATGGATACCGACTCCGACATCGCTTATGGCCGCCAAGTCTCCTATCTCAACCTACCGCCGGGAGCTTCGGCGCACGGCACGTTCTATTTCCGTCAGGAGACCAACACGTCCAAACCCGACAAATTGCTGCTCGCCATCAACCCACGCAACCCCGTCTATCACACGCCTTTTGGTTATCCTATGAGCGATCCGAGCTTCCGCGTGCACTTGACCTGCACGAAGTAATCGCTCCGGCCGGGACTCGCGTTGCGAGTCCGCCGTCCGTGTCAGACGGACCCCGCACTCGGCGGGGTCCGTCACGTTTTTTGCGGGAGTATCGTTCTTCATGACGAGCGAACATGAAGATCTCGTCGATGACGCATATACGGGCCGAACTGCGCATTTATTTCTTCGGCCAGCCGCGCTTCGCGATTGGCGAGACTTCCTTTATTTTTGCCGGACCGCCGAAAGCGCTGCCGCTGCTGGCGTACGTGTTGTTGAACCGCGCCGCGCCGCTCAACCGCGACTTGCTCGCGTTCTCGCTTTGGCCGGACGAAAGCGAAGACGCCGCGCGTGCGAATCTGCGCCGCCATCTTCATTTGGTGCTGCGCGCGTTACCGGAGCGCGCCGGCGCAGCATGGATCATCGGAGAAGGCGACTCGTTGCGCTGGAACGGCGGAGCCGACGAGTGGTTCGACGTCGCCGTTTTCGAAGCGCTGCTGAAGGATCGGCGATCCCTTCCGCAAGCGATCGATGTGTACGCAGGCGATCTCTTGCCGAATCTTTACGATGACTGGGTCATCGCGCACCGCGACCGCCTGCGAAACGGCTATCTCGGCGCGTTGGATTCGCTCGTCGACGACCGCCTGCGCTCGCGCGATTTTCACGCTGCAGTCCGCTATGCTGAAGCGATGCTTGCCTGCGATCCGTGGCGCGAGAATGCGCTGCGCCAGCTGATGGCGGCGCGCTACAACGTCGGCGATCGGTCCGGCGCGCTGGCGGTTTTCGAGTCCTTCCGGCGACGGCTGCGCGAGGAGATGGAGGTCGAACCGATGCCCGAGACCGCGGCGCTGCGCGACGTCATCGTGCGCGGGGAAGCGTTGCCGGGAGACGAGCGCGCCAAACCTTCCGCACGCGCGGGAAGCGAAGGCAGCGCCACGGCCGCCATCGCTGCGCGCATGCGTTTCGTGGTCCCGTTTGTCGGCCGCGCCAGGGAAATCGCTTCCTTGCGCGAGTCCTGGGAATCAGCCGTCGAGGGCCGCGGCAAACTGGTGCTCGTCGGTGGTGAGGCTGGCATCGGCAAATCGAGGCTTGCGGCCACGTTCGCGCTCGACGTCGAACGCGAAGGCGGCCGCGTGTTGTTCGGCTCGACGGCATCTCCCGAGAGCGCCCCGTATCAAGCGTTCGCCGATGCGCTGCGCTTCGCGCTCCCTTTGGTCGCCGCGCTGCGCATCGAGCCGGTTTGGCTGGCCGGCATCGCGGAGATCATTCCGGAGCTGCGCCTCCAGCGCTCGGATCTGCCCGGGATCGCTCGCGCAGACGCCGAGCGCGATCGGCTGCGCTTCTTTGAATCGCTCGTCGCGGCGCTGACGGCGCTTGCGAAACCGCGGCCGGTGCTGCTCATCGTCGAAGATCTTCACTGGGCCGGCGAAGCCACCATCGCCGCGCTCGAATTCATCGCGCACCGTCTGGCCGACGCGCGTGTGCTGGTGATCGCCACGTATCGAGAAGAAGAGACTCCGCGTACCCATCCGCTGCGCCGGCTTCGGCGCCGGCTCCAGGCCTCCGGCACGATCTCACATCTTGCGCCATCGTCCCTCGACGTGGACTCGGTGCGCGCCTTGCTCGCCGAGATTCCGGCGCTTGCTGAAGCCGACGAGCTGCTGGCTCACGCGCTTCGCGACCAAAGCGACGGCAATCCGCTCTTCGTCGCCGAGCTCGTGCGCGACTGGATCGATAGATCGGGGGTCAAAGAAGCCGCAGCGCGCGTTCCCGCGGTGCGTGAGGCGATCGCGGCGCGACTGAATCGCCTGTCGGCCGAAGCGAGAGCGTGCGCGGAGATCGCCGCCGTTGCCGGCGTAGGTTTCGACGTGGAACTGATCCGCGAAGTCGGTGGTTGGCCGGAAGATCAGGTGTTGTCCGCGCTTGACGAACTGCTCGATCGCGCGATCGTGCGCGAGACGTCGGGCCGCGCGCGGAACGCGTATGCGTTTCGCCACCAGCTCATCCAAGCGACGCTGTACGATGCCATGCCCGCCGATTCGCGCGTGCGCCGCCACCGCCGAACTGCCCGAGCGGCCGAAGAATTGTATGCCGATCGCGTGGACGAGATGGCCGCCGATCTCGCACGACACTACGATCGCGGCGACGAGCCGGAAGCGGCCGGGCGTTGGTACGTTGCGGCCGGCGAGCGCGCGGCCGCGCTCTACGCGCACGCGGAAGCAGAAGCGCTCGCGACGCGCGGTCTCGAACTGGCGCGCGACGACGCGTCGCGAATCCGGCTGGTGCGGCTGCGCGAGGCTTCGCGCGGATGGCTCGGCGACCGTGCCGGCCAGCGCACGGATCTCGACGAGTTCGAACGTCTGGCCGCAAAACGCGGCGACGCGAACGCGCTGTACGACGCTCAGTATCGATACGTGCTGCTCTTCCGATCGCTCGGCGATCGCGATGCAGAGGCTGCGCGCATCGCGCGCTTGTCCGAGCTGGCCGGCGATGATCCGCGCAAACGTGCCCGCGCGCTGCTGACCGCAGCGGAACACAGCAGTCTCGTCGGCCGCATCGATGATGCTCGCGCGCAAGCGAATACCGCCCTCGAGCTCTTCGCCGCACGCGATGATGCCGCGAGCGCCCAGACGTTGTGTCTGCTCGCCGAGCTGTGCGCATTTCAGGGCCGCTTCGACGAGGCCCGATCCTTTCTCGAGCGCGCGCGCGGCGCGTCGTCAACGGAGCAGAACCGCCCGCTGATCGCGCGCACCAGCATGGCGGCCGCCGCCGCCGCGATGCAAAGCCAGCACTATCAGGAATCGCTCGAGCTCTCGCGCGCGGCTAAGCAGCTGTTCGCATCGCTCGGCGACCGCGAAGGCGAGGCCGACGCGCTCGCGCGCGAAGCCACGTGTTTGTCGTGCATGAACCAGTTTGCGGACGCCCTTCGCGCCAACGCGGCCGCGGCCGAGATCTTCGCCGCCATCGGCAAGCTTCAGGGTCTTGGGACTCGGCTCATGAACGAAAGCCTTCTCACGGCTCGGCTGGGAGCGCTCGAGGACGCCAAGAAGGCGGCTGGCAAGGCGCTCGAGGTATTCGAGTCGCTCGACGACATGCGCGGTCAGACGATCGCGTCGTTGAACTTGAGCGCGTTGTCGCTTTGGTCGGGCGACCCAGCAGCCGCACGCGAATGGGCGCGCAAATCGTTGCACGCCATAGGAACGCTGCCGCTGCCGGGGCTGCGCGCTTCGATCTTAGCCAATCTCGGCGCGGCCGAACGCGACTTGGGCGAGTTCGAGGCCGCGATCGCCCACATGCAAGAAGGCCTCGCTCTGCGCCGCGGCACCGGACGTCCGGCGGAGCAGTTGAGCGACCTCGCCGACCTCGCCATCGCCTACCTGCGCGCCGGCAAGCTGCGCGACGCCAAGCAGACGGCCGATGAACTCCTGACCATTGCCGACGGGTCGCTCGATGCCGCGTTATGGCCGCACTACATTTTTTGGGCTGCGGCGCAGGTGTACGAAGCCGTCAAAGATTCAACGCGCGCCGATGAGCTCTCGCGTCGCGCGAAAACGCTGCTCGACGACTACCTTGCGGCGCTCCCGGACGACCGCGCTCGTGCGAGCGTGTTAGGCATGCCCTTCAATACGGAGATCGCTCGCGCCGCTCGCCGCCGGGCTCCTCGAGCTCGGCGGACCGTAAAGCGATGAAATCGATCAGGTCAGCGTATTTCGTGAAGTGAAGCCGCTGGCGCGACTCGACATGCTCCGCAGAACCGCGCCAGTCCGCTCCTGCCGATGGCGTCTCGCGCCAGATCCGGACGACGAAGACGTGATCCGAGTGCCGCATGAGCGATCAGGACGTGAACTGCACTGAGAGCGATATGAGTCGGAACCCGGTCGCGCAGCTCGCCTCCGTAAACGCGTTGGGATCTTCACTGGGGCCGATCAGGGCAAGGCCATTGTTGGGCACCGCGCCCGAAGCCCACTGCTTTACCCAGCCGGTCACATTCACGGAGATCAAGCCGCCGCTCTGGCTGAACGCTGTGATCGGGCGGCTATCATCGCCGTTGATCCATTGAGCCCCGTTCCACCACGGCGAAGTCGCAAGCTCGATCCTTTTGACGCAGTTCAGTGAGAATGCGTTATGTTCGTCTGTACCCGTGAAGCTATCGTTGATCTGCATGGCAAGCGTGGCACTCACGATATTCTTCCCATGTATCGAGCTGACATCAAACAGCACGCCGCCGCGATTCCATACGTTTGTGTAATCGTCGCCGTACCAGTGCTTGTTCGTGCTGTCGGCGAAACCGACGCAAACGGGGTCTGCGTCGCACATTAACCCGAAACCCTGCTCGCTAAGGCCCGGATTGCTCGCGATGCTACTGAGGAAGTTGACGACCTGACCGGCGGCAGAGCCGGTATTTCCCTTTTTGAATCCCGAGAAGAACATCTGTTGGACGGCCAAAATGCCGGCCGATTGTATTCCTACGGGCGTGCCGCCGCCCACGCAAAATGTCGTCGATGGAGACGATTCCGCGTTGCCCTTGTAGGCGGTCACGGCGTAGCATTTTCCGTTGAAGCCGTCGTTTGGTTTGTCGATAAAAGCGATGGTCTTCGAAGCGCCTGAAGTGTGGTGATAGACGAGTGTGTGCTGGCCACCGTCGACGCGGTATGCCCGGTAACCGTCGATCGGCGGCGTGCCGGACCACGAGAAGATCAGCACGAGGTCGCCTTGTTGGATGCCGAAGCCGCATGCGAAGGAGTCACCGTGCTGGTCGCAGGTGTTGGGATCATTGGTCGAGGTTAATCCGAACGGCGTCGCGATGCTCGAGGCCGGTGGCGCTGACGGAGGCGGAGGCGGGGGCGGGGGCGGCGCAACGCACGCGACGGTGAAGTTGGCCTTGTTCGAATAGACAAGACCCGGTGACGTGATCATCAGCTGGACCCAGGCGCTTCCCGAGCCGGTGACTTTGCCGCTGTCGCTGACCGCTGCAGAGCCGGAGCCACTGATGTTCGCGCTGTGCGGCGGCAGGGTGATCGTCTGGCCGCTGCCCGGATCGTAGTAGAAGAACTTATACGTGACCGAGCCTGAAGCGCCCGAGATCGTGCCCGAAAACGCCGCATTGCCCGGACACGGACCGGTATACGGCGACGCTGAGGTGGTAGCGCCCAGCGCCCAAGCGGGATGGTGCGTGCCCAGGACGGTCGCTGCGGCAAGGCCGACGACCCAGAACAAGCGTGACGGTTTCAGCAAAATATGCATGATGCCGATCGGTCTCCCTTCGTGGCTCGATTATAGGGCAGCGGCGTCCGGTGCGCATCCTTTTAGTGTCCCCACGACGCGACGCCGGGGAAGTCATAAAATACCCGGCGCTAGCCTTGCCTGCGAGCCGGGTCAGGCTGTGTTCCGCCCGCAGCGCTAAGCCGATATATCTATAGGGACAGACGAGGGGCTGCCGCTTACTCGGACTGGCTTTTGGCATGCAGGAATCGGTTCACGAAATTCGCCGCGAGGGCGGCGACGAAAACGCGCAGCGACTCGCCGCGCTCGAGGCGATTTTCGGGCTGCTCGCGAGCGAGGTCGACGAACGCGTCGCGCTCACCAAACTCTGCGCGCTGCTCACGGAATTTCGCGGCTACCAGCTCGCATGGATCGGCCGCGCCCGTCCGGATCACGTGGTTCAAATCGTCGCCGCTTCTGGGCCCGCTTCCGAGTACGTGCGGAAGTCCGAAATCCGGTGGGACGAAGGTCCGCATGGCAGCGGGCCGGCCGGGTCGTGCATCAAGACGCAGGTGCCGATCTTTTACGAAAGCAGTGACCCGAAGTTCGCCGCGTGGCGCGAGGGTGCCGAGGCATACGGCATCAGATCGCTTGCTGCGATTCCGTTCGCCTTCCACGACCGAACGCGCGGCGTCTTGGACGTCGCGTCAGCCGAGCCGGTCGCAGAGCTGCACCGCGACGAACCGTTCTTGCGCCTCGTCACCGGCATCCTCGGCATGCGCGAGTTATTGTCGGCAGAGGGCGGTCGCTCGGTCAAGAATCTGCAGCGCTTGCAATTGCTGGAAAAGCGGTTGCGGCTTTTCGTCGAACAGCTGCCGGTCACGCTCTTCGCCTTCGACAAGCACGGCAGCTTGACCGACGCGCACGGCGCCGGTCTCGCGAAGCTGGGCGTCAACGCGCCCGACCTGATCGGCAGAACCGTGGCGGAGATCAACGGCGTCACCGATCAAAACGATCCGCGCCTGCAGTTCATGCGCACCGCGCTTGGCGGCAAGAGCCTTACCGCCGATGTGGCGTTCGGCGAGCATCAGCTGCAGGTCTATCTGGAACCGGTCACGGGCGTTGGCGGCGCCGTCGAAGGCGTGCTCGGCGTCGCGCTCGACATCACCGACCGAGTGCGCGCCGAAGAGGCGAGGCGAAAGAGCGAAGCCGTGCTCGAAAAAGCCGAAGAGATGGCGCACTTCGGAACTTGGCGGCACGACTTCCAAAGCGACGAGGTGTGGTGGTCGAAGGAGCTCTATCGCATTCTCGGGCTCGAGCCGGGCAGCGTCGTGCCCACCAAAGAATTCTTCTACGGGTTCGATCATCCCGACGACCGCGACTTGATCCAGCACGTCGTCGATGAGTGTCTCCAACGCCACGGCCCGTATTCGTTCGATCACCGCATCGTCCGCAACGACGGGCAAGTTCGCTGGGTCCAGGAGCAGGGCGAGTTTTTCTTCGCGCCGGACGGAACGGCGATCGGTCACTCGGGCACCTTGCTCGACATTACCGATCGCAAGCTGGCAGAAGAGCGGCTCGCGTACCTCGCGCACCACGACGCGCTCACCAACCTGCCGAACCGTCTGCTGCTCGCCGACCGGCTGTCGCAGTCGCTCGCTCACGCGAAGCGCCGCGAGCGGTATACGGCCGTGTTGTTCTTCGACATCGATCGTTTCAAACAGATCAACGATTCTCTGGGCCATGCGGTTGGCGACAACGTGCTGAGCGCCGTCGCGCATCTCGTGCGCAACGCATTGCGCGAGGGCGACACGGTGGCGCGGCCAGGCGGTGATGAATTCGTGATCGTGCTCGACGACGTCGCGCATCCCGCCGATGTCGCGCTGGTGGCACGCAACGTACAGACGGTGCTCGGCGAACCGCTCAACATCGACGGCCGGCCGATGGTGGTGAGCGCAAGCGTCGGGGTCGCGATCTATCCCGAGGACGGCGACGACGCCGAGACGCTCATCCGCAACGCCGACACGGCGATGTACAAAGCGAAGGAAGCCGGCGGCAACCGCATCCAATTCTTCACCGCCGAGATGCACAAGGCGGCGATGGAGCGGCTCGACCTGCAGCTCGATCTGCGCCGCGCGCTCGAGCGCCGTCAACTGTCGCTCGTCTACCAGCCGATCGTTGATTTTTTCGGACGGGTGGTAGAGCTCGAGGCGCTTTTGCGCTGGCAGCACCCGACGCGCGGGCCCGTGCCGCCGAGCAAGTTCATCCCGATCGCCGAGGATACCGGGTTGATCTTACCGATCGGCAAATGGGTTCTGCAGACGGCGTGCGCGCAGATGAAGCGGTGGCAGGACATGGGGTTGCCGCGCGTGCGCGTTTCGGTGAATTTGTCGACGCGGCAATTCGAACATCCCGACATCGCCGAGACCGTCGCCGCGACCCTGAAGGAAACCGGACTGCCTCCCGAGCTGCTGAATCTCGAAATCACCGAGAGCGCCATTTTGAACAATCTCCAGGCGGCGATCTCAATCATCAATCCGCTGAAGGCGGCCGGCGTGAAGCTGGCGATCGACGATTTCGGCTCGGGTCATGCCGGGCTATTCTATCTGAAGCAGTTCCGCGTCGACACGGTGAAGCTCGATCGATCTTACGTTGACGGTTTGCCCGACGATCCAGAAGATGTGGCGATCACCGATGCGGTCATCTCGCTCGGCCATGCGTTGAAGATGCGGGTCATCGCCGAGGGCGTCGAAACGGAAGGCCAGCGTGCGTTCTTGAAGGCTCGCGGCTGCGACGAGATGCAAGGCTATCTCGTGCAGCGGCCGGGACCGCCGGAAGCGATTGAAGAGTTTCTGCTAAAGGCGTGCAGCGGTTCGCCCGCAGGTCGATGACGGCGCGAGAGAACCTCGCGATTCGTGCCGTGGTTCGACCGCGCCGTGGTTCGCCCGTGCCGTGGTTCGCCCGTGCCGTGGTTCGCCCGTGCCGTGGTTCGCCCGCGCCGTGGTTCGCCCGCGCCGTGGTTCGCCCGTGCAGTGGTTCGACCGTGCCGTGATCGCCCGTGCAGTGGTTCGACCGCAGGTCGATGACGGCGCGAAGGAACTTCGCGGTTGGTGCCGTGGTTCGACCGTGCAGTGGTTCGACCGTGCCGTGGTTCGCCCGGGCAGTGGTTCGACCGAAGGTCGATGACGGCGCGAAGGAACTTTGCGGTTGGTGCAGTGGTTCGACCGTGCCGTGGTTCGCCCGGGCAGTGGTTCGACCGCAGGTCGATGACGGCGCGAAGGAACTTCGCGGTTGGTGCCGTGGTTCGACCGTGCAGTGGTTCGCCCGTGCAGTGGTTCGACCGCAGGTCGATGACGGCGCGAAGGAACTTCGCGCCTTTATTGATCGCCGAGGAGCCGCAAGGCCAGTACCTTGCGACCCGCGATGACCGGCGAACCGGCCGCGATCAATGGTGCCGGCACCGTTCGCCAGCGAGCGCTCGATCCGTAAAGGAAGTACGCATCCCACGCGAACCCGGATCCTTGAACCACGTTGCGCTCGAACCAGTCACCCGTCACGCGCCGATCGTCCCAAAACTGGGTGACGCGTTTATCCGTGAAGAGCGTCGGATCCCAACGCGACTTGCTGTCGCTCCACAGGACGTTGAACCAAACCACGTACACGCGGAGTTTCCGCGATGAATTCTTGGCAAGGACGTTGCGGCTGACCCAACTGGCGCCGGCGAGGCAAACGGGTCAGGTGGGCGACAGCAAAAGGATGAGACGCTCGTCACCACTATCCCGGTTGAATGCCGCTTGCAAATCCGTCACGGCGCCCAGATCGCGCAGCGTCACGCCGCTCTTGGCGGCCGGCGGCGCCGCCGTCTTCGAACACGCGTTCAGCGCGAACCCCGCGAAAACGAGGATTGCCGTGCGCCGCTTCACCGGCTGGCGGCGACGTCATCGAGCGCGCGGCGCGCGAAGACGCGGAGCATGCGCTTGCGGTACGGAATCGTAGCGCTCGTGTTGTCCAGCGGCTTGCCGGTCGCAAAGGCCGCGTCGGCCGCCGCTTCGATCGCCTCGCCGCCAAGCGTCGATCCGACGAGGATCTCATCGAGTCCAGGCACTTCCAACGGCTTCGATGCGACGGCGTTGACGACCATGCGCGCTGCGCGGCACGTGCCGCCGCCATCCAGCCGCACGACCACGGCGATGCCGAGGATAGGAAAATCGAACGAGTTGCGCATGCGCAATTTGCGATACGAACTGCGCGTGCCTGGCGACGGTGGCGGAATCGTGACGCTTGTGACGATCTCACCCGGCTGCTTCGCCCACGCCCGGATGCCGTCATTGGCGTAAAACCTTTCGACTGGCACTTCGCGCTCACCGGCAGCCCCAGCGAGATGAATCGCCGCTCCGAAAGCCTGCAGCACCGGCGCCGTGTCCGACGAATTGACCGCCACGCATTTCGGACTCGACGGCGCGACGCGGCAGATGTCGCCATCTTTTTTCATACAGAAGCCTATGGCTTTGCGCCAATCATAATTCTGATTGTACCAGTTGCAGCGCGTGTCGACGCAGATGTTGCCGCCAATCGTGCCCATATTGCGCAGCTGAGGGGTGGAGATCTGGCGAGCGGCATGCGCGAGCGCCGGATAGTGTGTACTGACGGCATCGCTATCGGCGATGTCGGTAAGCGTCGCGAGCGCGCCCAACGTTAATCCGCCGGCGTCATCGTATCGGATGAAATGGAGCTCGCTTATCGGGCGGAGACCAATGACGATTTTCGGCGTGAACAGCCGCTGTTTCATGTTCGCGTAAAGATCGGTACCGCCCGATACCGGCAGCGCGTCGGCGCCGTGTTCGGCGAGAAGCGCCACCGCTTCGCCGGTCGAGCGGGCGGGTTCGTACTTGAAGCGGGGCAATCGCAGCATGAAGTCGATGCGATCCTAGGGCAGCGTGTTTCGGATGGCGATGATGAGCGCGATGACGCTGAGGAGGCCGTCGACCGCAGCCCACATCCAGCGTTTGAATTGCAGTGAGTCGACGAAGAACGACACCACCGTCAGGAATAGACTCGCGACGATCAGCATGCGAATGTCGTAGAGCGCTGGACGGCTGATGGGAAGCTTTGCCGCAACGACGATGAGGAACACCAACACCGACAGCAGCAAGACGACCGCGAAGATGAAGCCGGTTTTGTAGAAAAAGCCATGCCTTGGATGGACGGCACTCATTCGCTATTCCTTCGTTTGGCTTGGCGTCGGAGCATTCAGCCGGTCCACGAAACGCGCTAGGTCTCCGGCGGCCACCACGCCCTCTTCCACGACGGCGTGGTAGAAGCCCGTCCTGCCGCCCTTCAAGAACCGCTCGACGAACGATTGCGTTTCCATGTGGACACCGAGCTTGAAGCATGGCAAGCGCGGTTGCGTGACCTCGAGGATCGCGGTTCCGGCGCCGGCATACCGACGTTAACGGAGAGGATGCGAACGTCTTCGAGCTTCGCTCGAAGACGTCATCGACCTTCGGTCGAACCACTGCACGGTCGAACCACTGCACGGGCGAGCTTCGCTCGCCAAATCATCGACCTTCGGTCGAACCACTGCACGGTCGAACCACTGCACGGGCGAGCTTCGCTCGCCAAATCTTCGGGCGAACCACTGCACGGTCGAACCAAATTTAGGTTCTCGATCGCGCGCGATGCTTGCGCGCCTTGTTCCGGTTGCCGCATACGGCCATGCTGCACCACCGGCTCGACTGGTTTTTCGACTGATCGTAGAAGACCCACAAGCACCGATCGTCCGAACAGGCCTTCAGGCGATCCCACGTTCCGTTGACCATCGCCGAATAGGCGGCCGAAAGGACCCGCCCGAGTGCCGCGTCCACGCCTGCCGCGCCCGGCTCCAGCTCGGCGCGGCCGCTGCGATCGAAACGGACGACAAGGTCGGCGCGTTCGGCCGCCTCGTTGAGGGTCTGCAGCGCCTTCGCGTCGGCGCTGCCGTCAGTGTTGGCGATCAACAACCGCCGAAGCGCCTCGCGCACGTCCAGCGCACGGCGATGTTCGTGCGGCGAAACGGTCGCCCCGCGCGCCAGCAGACGATGACCGACGAGCCAACGGCGCAACTCGTCGGGAGTTTTCAGCTCCTCGTCGCCCGGCAGCACGTCAAGCGTGTTGACGAACAGCTGGATCAGGCGTAGCGGCCCAGGCGCCGGCGCGCGCTTGCCGCTTTCGAGCCCTTCAGATAGAATAATAAATTTGTTCTCCCATAACCGTCAAAACGTATTGACAGGTTACGGTAACTATTATACAATGTTTGAAGGTTACTTGTCTAGAGCCTGGGTCGTAGACCCGAGGAGACCAACATGAACGTTCGCAGAGGCGATGCGGAGCACGTTTTCCGGGACGAAGAGTCCATCTGGGGATTCGGCCGCGTCATCCGCTACATGTCCGAAAAAGTGGGCTCCCTCGGCGGCTGGGGCCCGCGGAACACCTTCTAGATGAGATTCGATCATATCGACCTGCGCGTGCGTGACGTCAAGAAAGCGTTCAAGCTGTACGACGCCATGCTGCGCGGGCTGGGTGCGACCAAGAGCTACAAAGGCGGCCGCGCGGCCGAATGGTTTCACGGTGCTCGCGAAGAGCCGTTCTTCGGCATCCATCGCGACACAAAGCACGCCCCGAACAAGTCGCGGATCGCCTTTGCCGCGCAAACGCGCAAGGAAGTCGATCGAATCGCGCGCCTGATCAAACGAGCCGGCGCGAGGTCCCTCGAAGGCCCCGACGTGTGCAAGAGCTACACGCAGCCGTACTACGCGGTGTTCTTCGAGGACGCGGACGGCAACAAGTTCGAGATCTGCTGCCGGAGCAAGGATTCATCGTCGGCCTGAAATAACCGCGTCGGCGGCATGCGCGAGCCCGCCGAACGAAGACAACCGCGCCAACCAAAACCACCGCGGCGCCGTTGGTACTGGCTGCTGCTGGGGCCGTTCGTCTTCTTGCTCTGGCCGCCGCTGTATAACCGAGCTGCGCCGCAGCTTTTCGGCTTTCCATTCTTTTACTGGTATCAGCTCGGCTGGGTGATCCTCACCGCGCTGGTCACGTGGTTCGTCTATCGCATGGCGCGCGACGATGGTTAACGCCCCTGCGCTCGCCGTCGCCGCTGCCCTCTTCCTCCTCGTCACGGTGCTCGGCTTCACCGCGTCGCGCTGGCGTCGCGGCGATCTCGATCTGCTCCACGAATGGGGGCTCGCCGGCCGGCGCTTCGGCACGCTGGTGTCGTGGTTTCTCATCGGCGGCGATCTCTACACCGCCTACACCTTCGTCGCGGTCCCCGCGCTGGTCTTCGGCACTGGTGCGCTCGGCTTCTTCGCCGTGCCGTATACCGCCATCGTCTATCCGTTCGTGTTCGTCGTGATGCCGAAACTTTGGGCCGTTGCGAAATCGCGCGGCCACATCACGCTGGCCGATTTCGCCCGCGATCGGTTCGACAGCCCCGCGCTGGCACTCGCGCTTGCGGTGACCGGCATTCTCGCGACCATGCCGTACATCGCGCTGCAGCTCGCCGGCATGAAAGTCGTGATCGGCGCGATGGGCCTATCCGGCGACTGGCCGATCATCATCGCCTTCGCGATCCTCGCCGCCTACACGTATTCGAGCGGGTTGCGCGGTCCGGCGATGGTCGCGTTCGTCAAAGATGCGCTGATCTACATCACGGTCTTCGTCGCGATCGCCATGATCCCGGCGAGGCTCGGCGGATTCGGACACATTTTCGCGGCGGCTCAAGCCGCGCTCGCGGCGCGGCCGAAACCCGTCTCCCTGCTGCTCGCGCCGGGCCAGTATCTCGCCTACGGCACGCTGGCGCTGGGTTCCGGACTCGCGCTCTTCATGTATCCGCACGCGATCACCGGCATCTTCAGCGCGAGCGGCCCGCGCGTCATCCGCCGAAACAGCGTGCTGCTGCCCGCCTACAGCATCGTGCTCGGGCTCATCGCGCTGCTCGGCTTCATGGCGATCGCGGCCGGCATCAAGCCGGCGTCCCCCAACGCCGCGGTGCCGCAGCTCTTTTTGCAGATGTTCCCGGCGTGGTTCGCCGGCTTCGCATTCGCCGCCATCGGCATCGGAGCGCTCGTGCCGGCGGCGATCATGTCGATCGCGGCGGCCAGTCTGTTCACGCGGAACGTCTACCGCGAGTTCTTGCACCGCGAGTGCACGCCGCGACAAGAAGCCGCCTGCGCGAAAATCGTGTCGTTGATCGTCAAGCTCGGCGCGCTGCTCTTCGCGCTGCTCATCCAGCCTGACTACATCATCAATTTCCAACTGCTCGGAGGCAGCTGGATCTTGCAAACGTTCCCGACCGTCGTGCTCGGCCTGTACACGCGCTGGTTCCACCGCACGGCGCTGCTCGGCGGTTGGCTCGCCGGGATGATCGCCGCCTCGTGGATGGCGTCGACCAGCGCGTTCAAAGCGCCGACGTTCGCGCTCGCGACGCCGTTCGGTCCGCAGACGGCGTACATCGGCTTTTACGCGCTGATCGTCAACCTCGCCGTCGCTGCGGCATTGACGTGGATCTTCGACGCCGCGAAGCTGCCGCGCGGCGCGGCGATTACTTGATGCTGTTGACGAAGTCCGACGGCATTCGACCGTTCAGATCAAGCCGATCACTCACATCGAAAAAACCACCTGCGTTCCGATGACTTGGAAACCGATGCCCTCATATGCCTGCCGTGCCGCTGCATCCCCGGCTCCCAACCAAGCCAGCTCGCCGCCGCGCGCGTAAAAATCCTCCACGAGAAAAGTCGTAAGCGCAGAAGCCACGCCGCGCCGTCGATGGGCGGGCAGCGTTCCGATGGCCGCTAGTTCGCCGGCGCCGTTGGCGAGCAGGGTGGTCCCGGTTCCGACGAACGCACCGTTTTCGATCGCGACGGCGCCGCGCCAAACATCGGTTCGCAGCTTGGACCGAGCGTACGCGATCTCGTCGGCTGCCGTGCCTCCGAAGCCGGCCGGCGTGCCGAAACTTTCGTGCTGCACGCGCAGCCACTGCTCCAGAACGGCGTCCTCATCGTCGGCATTCAAGAGCCGAACGTCGATCCCGGGTCGGCGGCGCGGCCGCAATTCGCCCGGCCGGCACACGAGGATCGTTTGCACCGAGTCGCGCTTCATGCCCGATCGTTCGAGCGCGTTCGGCAAATCGGGCCACAATTCGCCCACGAACTCAATGCGCAACGGCCGTCCGCGCAGCATGAACGCCGCCCTCAGTTTGGAAAGCGAAGCTCCGAGGTCGGCTTCGGGAACGATGCGGCCGGCCGGCACGGCGAAGTTGAACCACGTTTCGGCATACTGCGGATGAAAATAGGCGACGAACGGCGGCAGTGAAACGGCCTCGCGCGTGAGCCCGACGTAGTCGCGGACGTGTTGCGCGACGCGCTCGAGAAGGTCCCGGTGCGGCATGCTACGACAAAAGCGCCGTCAGCGGCGCAACGAAGCGATGCGCACGAGGAGCTCGTCGTCGGACAAAGCGCACGCGTCGGAACCGAGTTTCGGCCGGATCGCCGACGCGATGCGCGCCGCGGTGAGCTGCGCGACGCCGTGCGGCAACAGCGTGCGCCGTTCGACGTAGCGCTGCACGACCGCGAGCTCGTCGCGATTCAGCTCGCTCGCGCCCGCGATCGACGACGGGTCCGTTCGGATCTCATCCCCGGCCGCCCAGCGCGACGGATCGGTCACCTGGAAGGCGCTGTCGCGCACCACGATCGTGGCGGCGGCAAGATCGCCGATCCGCTTGTTCTCGCGCGACAGCAGCATGCTGACGAGCGACGATACGTAAAATCCTAAAATCGATTCCACCACGCGCACCAGGTTGCGGATGACCGATGCGCTGAAATCGACCGGGTAGCCGGCGTCGCGCACGACCCGGATGCCCATCGCGCGCTTGCCCGGCGTCTGGCCGTTCCACCACATTTCGAACGCGATGAAGTAGCCGTAGAGGATCAAGAACACGACGATCAGCGCGACGGAGATGAAAACCGCTTCGGGCGCGTGCGAGCGGACGCGCAGGCTCTCGAGCATCTGAGCAAAGCGCTCCGCCGCGGCGGTCCACACGATAGCCAGCACGACCAGCACCGCGATCTGGATCAGCATGTCGATCGCCAGCGCCAAGAAGCGGCTTCCGAGCCCGGCGAGCTCGTAGGAGAACGCGATGCTCTCGGGCGTGCGGACGGTTACGGTGCGTTCCAAGGCGGCGCCTCGCGAAGCGAAGAATGGAGGCCGCGCATGACGCAATCGACGTTTGTCGAACGCCGCAAGCCCGGCTGGGATCGACTCGAACACCTGTTGAAGGCCATCGAACGCCGCGGATTGCGCAAACTCGCGCCGGAGGACATAGAAGAATTCGGCCGCCTCTATCGTTGGGTGACGTCGGATCTCGCCTTCGCCGACGGCCGCAACTTCGACCCGGGCTTGCGAGCCTACCTCCACCGCTTGACGGCGCGCGCGCACGCGTACGTCTACGGCGGCACGGTGCACGCCGGCTGGCAGCGCGTCTTCGCATTCGTGGCCGACTATTTCCCGAACGAAGTGCGCAGGTCCAAATGGTATATCCTCGCATGCGCGGCGATCACGCTGGCGTCGGCGATGTTAGCGTACTGGCTGGTGTCGAGCAATCCGGTGAACGCGTACGTCGTGCTGCCGGGCGAGATGCTGCGCGCCATCCACAAAAGCCTGCACGACAGCAACTTCGCGTTTCCTCACGACCTGGGGCCGCTGATGTCGACCGCGATCATCGAGAACAACATCCGCGTGGCCGTCTACGCGTTCGGACTCGGCATCGTGACGGTCGGTGTGGGAACAGTCTGGGTGATCCTTCAAAACGGCATCATCCTCGGCGGCTACGGCGCGCTTTTCTCGAACGCAGGATTCGGCTACGACTACTGGGCGACGATCGCGCCCCACGGCGTCCTCGAATTGACCGCCATTCAGGTCGCCGGCGGCGCAGGCTTGCTCATGGCGGCGGCGGTTTTCAATCCCGGCAGGCTGCGGCGCATCGACGCGTTGACGCGCAACGCGCGGCGCGCCGGCACGCTGGCGCTCGGGGTCTGTCTCATGCTCGCCTGCGCCGGGCTGATCGAAGGCAATTTTTCGCCGCTGAAAAATTTGCCGGAGCTGCGCTTGGCGGTCGGCGCGCTGACCGCGGTCCTGCTCGTGTGGTATTTCGGCTTCGTCGGCAAGCAGCGATGATCGAACGCTTCAAGCTGCTCGACGTGCGCGAGATGCGCGTCGATCTGCCGCCGCCGATCGCCGGCATGTACACCTTGAGCCCGTACGTGTGGAAAGACAACGGCGTGTTCCGCCTGCTGCTGCGGGTCGTCAACCGAGATGACGATCCGGATAAAAAGGTCGCTCGGATCCACTATGGCGAGGGGGCGTCCGGAATAGAGTTCGCAGTGGATTCGGAGCCCGTCATCGGTCCGGGACCCGCCGCCGACGATCTTGGCGGCTGCGAAGATCCGACGCTTTGGTTCTCCGACGGCAACTACTGGTGCTATTACACCGGCTGGAATCCGAAAGCGCGCTGCGCCCTGCTGCTGCATGCGGTCGGTCCCGACATCCATCAGCTTCGCAAGCGCGGTCCGGTGCTGCCGCCGTCGGATATTTATCAGTGGTCGAAAGAAGTCACGATTGCGCCGGTCGCCGACGGCACATGGCGGCTGCTCTTCGAATACTCGCACGACGAGAGGTCGAAGATCGGCATCGCGTCGGCAGCGCATCCGGGTGGTCCGTGGAGCTACGGAGAGCCGAGCCTATTCGCTCGCGAGGACCGATGGGACAGCTGGCATCTCAGCACCGGGCCGGTGATTTTCCTGGATAACGATGAGCCGATCATGTTCTACAATGGTGCGACGCGCGATGCCCGCTGGCGGATCGGTTGGGCGGCGTTCAACGCCGATTTCACGCGGGTGACGGCGCGCGGCGACGAACCATTGATCGATCCCGGCGAAGTGCACGGCGTGGATACCGACATCGCGTTCGCGGCATCGGCCGTCGCGATCGACGGCGACATTTTCGTGTACTACTCGGTGAGCGATCGCGTGCTCATGCGAGCGACCGTGAGAGCTACGCGCTAGCGGATTACAGCCAGGCGTTCGTCTCCGGTGCCGGCTCTTTTGGGATGCGTGGATTCCCGCCGTAGCGCTTCCGTAGGCCGCGGCAGACGCGCGAGTTCTTCTTGGGCAGGCAAAATCAGGGCATCTCGTCGAACCCGCCGGCGTTGAACTTCTTAGAGCTGCGGCGCTTACGTCAAGATCTGCGCGCCAACCGCGGCCTCAAGCTCGCATCGACGCTGCTCGTCATATTCCGCATCTGCAACTTTGCGCACGCCAACGCCTGGTACGTCCGGTATCCCCTGTATGTCATCTTTTGGCCGCTGCAGCTGATCTTTATCCGGCTGTGGCTGAACTGCGAGCTCCCCTTGGGTTCAAACATCGGCGGAGGGCTCAATATCCCGCACCCCTTCAACATCCTGCTGCATCCGGATGCGACCATTGGTGAGAACTGTCAGATCTTCCACGATGTGTCCATCGGCATGGCCTATCCGAAGAGCACGAAGGCGCCGCGCATCGGCAACAACGTCATCATCGGGATGAAGTCTTCGATCATCGGAGCGGTCGAAGTGCCGGACAACGCGATCGTCAAAGCTCACTCGCTCGTCTACAAGACCTAGCCTCGATTCGACGAGCCCATGCTGGCCGCAGTCGCGGCAGAGCGAATACGCCGCGGGCGTCACTCACAACAAGGTTCTCGATTTGATGTCGATGTAGGCGTTGATCAGCGAGACCGTCAGCGCGTGCGCCGGCACGTCGAGCACGCCGACGCCGCGCTGCGCGAGAATGGCCATGGCCTTGCGGCGCTCGGTCGAAAGCGTGGCTGCGACGCTCATGCGATACGCGTCGTCTGCGGTTTCCGGAGAAACTGCGAGGGCCTGCTCGATCGCTTCGTCGTTCATGAGCACGCAGAGCACCAGATGGCGCGGCGAAAGCACCGCGACGTTGGAGAGCACGGTCGCCGACGCCACCGGGTCGAACATGTCGGTGAAGAAGATGACGAGGCTGCGTTTGGGTTGGCGATGCCGTAGATAGGCGAATGCGCCGGCATAGTCCGACTCTTCGAAGCGGGGCTGGAGGTCGTAGATGCGCTGCACGAGTCCCGCGGAGTGACGCTCGCCGGAGCGCGGCGGGATATGTTCGAGGATGCCGCCCGCGAACGCGATCAAACCGACCTTGTCGTCGGCGAGTGCGGCGATTGCCGCGACCGACAGCGCAGCGGTCACCGCATAGTCGAATTTTTGCTGGCCGCCGATGCGCGGCGTCATCAGCCGGCCGGCGTCCAGCGCGAGCACGATCGTCTGGCTGCGCTCGATGTCGTGCTGCGCGACCATGAGTTTGTTGCGCCGTGCCGTGGCCTTCCAGTCGATGCTGCGAAACTCGTCGTCGGGCATCCATTCGCGGAGGCTGTCGAATTCGCCGCCGCCGCCGCGCAGCCGCAAGCGCCGGAAGCCGGCTTCGAGGAGTCGTCCGCGCCGCGCCAGCGCGCCGTATTTCTCCACCGCTGAGAGATCGGGATAGACCTTCAGCTCGGCTGGTTCGTCGATGCGCCAGCGGCGGCGGATCAGTCCGATGGGGTTCGCGGCCCAGAAGTAAAGCTGGCTCAAGCGCGCGTCGCCTCGCGCAAGCGGGATCACGGGAGCGTTTTCTATCTTGCGGCGCGCCGGGCCGACGACGCCGACGATTTCGGCGTCGGGAAACTGCAGCCGCGCCACCGGCGTGTCGACGATGCCGTACCGAACCGCAACGCGCGATCGATTTGCGATCGCGTACCCAAGCGTCGCGGGCGAGCGCAGCGCGAGGTGTCCGATCGGCTCGCGGGTGACGGTCAGCTCGCCGCGCCGGGGCCCGGCGGCGAGGTCGGCTACGACCAAACCGACGAGCGCCGCCGCCGCCACGAGGGCGACGTAGAGCATGACGGGCGCGAAGGTGGCCGAGCCGACGATCAGCGCGAGCGCCATGAGCGCGGCGGCGAAGCGCCCCGTGATCCATGGGAAGGCGGGCTCGAAGCGTCTCACGGGACCGCTTGCGGCGGCTCCGCTACAGCATCTTTTGGAACGGGCGCCGCGTCCAAGATGCGCTTGACGATCGCTTCCGACGTCAATCCTTCGACCTCGGCCTCGGGTCTGACGAGCACGCGATGCGGGAGCACGACGGGCGCCGCCTCCTTCACGTCATCGGGCGTCGCGAAATCGCGGCCGTCGATCGCGGCAGCCGCCTGCGCGGCAATGAGCAGCTGGATCGCGGCGCGCGGGCTTGCGCCCAGGCTCACTTCGCTGGCGGAGCGCGTCCGGGCGCAGATGTCGTAGACGTAGTGCTGCAGACCCGACGACGCGTGCACCGCTCGAACGTCCTGCCGTCCGGCGAAGACGTCCTCTTGAGTCACGACCGGCGCCAAGCCCTCGCGCTCGAGATGGCGTGAGTCGAAGCCCGCCGCCGAGCGTGCGAGCAATGCCACTTCTTCAGGTGCAGTCGGATAATCCGTGTTCGACTTCACCATGAACCGATCGAGTTGGGCCTCAGGCAGAGGGTACGTCCCCTCATACTCGACCGGATTCTGCGTGGCGCACACCATGAACAGCGGCGGCAGCGGAGAGGAAACTCCATCGATCGTGACCTGCCGCTCTTCCATCGCCTCGAGCAGCGCCGACTGCGTTTTCGGCGGCGTCCGGTTGATTTCGTCCGCGAGCAAAAGATTCGTGAAGATCGGCCCGCGGCGCGTGAAGAACTCGCCGCTCTTGGGATTGAAGACGGTCGTGCCGACGACGTCGGAGGGCATAAGATCGGGCGTGAACTGGATGCGCCGGAACTCCGCTCCCAACAGCAAGGCCAGCACGCGGACGATGAGCGTTTTGGCCGTGCCGGGCACGCCCTCGATGAGCGCGTGGCCCTCGCCCAAAAGTGCGACGAGCAGCGCGAAAATCGGTTGATCTTGTCCGACGACGATTTTATGCAGACCGCTTTGCAGGCGATCCGCGACGGTTGAAGCCGAGCCGGCCATGCCGCGAGTATTCCTTTCGTAGAAGCGCAGTGAGTTGTGCCGCGCGCACCAGTTCGTCGTTGGTGGGTTGTTCGTAGGCGCGCAAACGATCGAGTTCCAAAAGCGCCGCGGCGTCGCTGCGGCCAGCGCTGCCGTTCTCCCTCTGGGTCGCACGCAGCCGCGAGATCAAGAGGGCGAGCGGTGCCGACTCCGGCAGGCTCAAGCTCGCCGCGATGTCGCGCGTGCAGAAATCGGCGAGATCGCGCAGTGCCTTGCGCGCCGCGCGGCCGCGGCCCAACAGCTCCGCCATGGAGGCGACGTACTCCGCCGAGGTCCGCTCGGGCTCGAGTTCGGGTTGCGCAGTCGGTCCGAAGCGCAGCGCCGAGCCGATGAGCAGCACAAGGCCGGCGAGCGCGACGAGCACGAGCGCCGCGCGCATGGGGAGCGGCAGAATCGTCCACCACGAATCACCGCTTGCGAAACCATGCACCCACTCTTCGAATACCACCTGTCCGTGTGGCCCCGCGCCGGCGGTCGCGAGGTTGTATGCCAGGCGGGCGTTGTCTGCCTTGCCGATGCGCGCGTTGGAGAAAAGCGACTGATCCGTGACGATCGTGACGGTGCCTTTGCCGAGGGGATACTGGGCGACGACCGCGCCGGTATCGTCGGCCAGCAGCGGCGCGGCGTTCGGCCCGCTGCCGAATCGCACGCGCAGTCGCGAGCTTCCATAGACTTGATCGACGCCGGCGGTGACCGGCGACGGCATCACCGTCACGGCGCCGTCGTGAATCGGACCGTCGGTCGCGAGTTCCGGCATGTGCATGATGCTCGCGTCGGTCTGACCGTCGGTCACCCAGACCAGGTGTCCGCCACGGCGCACCCAGTCGTGCAGCGCCTGAAAATCGACGTCGCTGAGCTGGCCGATCGTGCTGCCGGATCGCTGCGCCCGCTCTTCCAATTCGAAAAGGCTGGGCGAGACGATCGCGGTATCCACGGTCTCGTCGAGGTAGGCGGGCCGGCGTTCGAACCGGCCGACGCGAACGCCCTCGCGCCGCAGCATTTCGAACCACGCCGCATAACCGCCGCCGGATTTGTCGAAGGTCGAATACGAGTTCGCGTACGGGATCGCCGCCTGCTGGCGCCGGTAATTCGCGGTCGCGATGACGAGAAAGCACAACGCGATCACGACGATGAGCACGATCTCAAGCACGGGTGCGGATCGCCTGGTGTTCATTCGCGCACGAACGACTCGAAAGCGCGATATGCGCCTTCCGCGTCGCGCCATTCCGGCTCGCCGGTTGGGCGCTCCGCGTAGGCCGCGTAGGTGAAAGCGTGCGCGAGCCGGTCGAAGGTCCCCGCAGCGGAAGCGCGCATACGGCGCACCGCTCGACGGTATTCGCCCGCCGTGCGAGCCGGATCGAATTCGACCGCGCCTGCCCGATCGAGCGCGACGAGGCTCGCTTGGAAGATCAGCGCGACGGCGCGGGCATAGCTCCGCTCGCGCGCGGCCTGCAGCGCTGCCTGGTAGAGCGCGGCCGGGTCGACCGCAGGACCGATCACGTCGCCGGCCGTTTCGCCCTTGCGGCGCGGCCGGCCGGCGAGATACGCGATCGCGAACCGGTAGCAGAGCGCAACCACAAGCGCGGCGGCGCTGGCGAGCAGCGCGATCGCGAGCAGTTTGCCGAAGAGCGGCGACGCGTTCGCTACGTCAAATGCGCCGCCGAATAATTTTTCGAATTCCTTCGCCAGCCACTCGATGAAGCGTTGCCACAGGGTTTTTTCGGGCGCCTTCTGCGACGTCTCGGTCGTGACGTACGACGGGTCCGCGAGGATAGCACGAATGGTGGTCGGGACGTCGCGCGCGGGCTGCGCGGGCGCGCGGCGATCGACCTCATCCGCCATGTAGCGCAGCGTCGCCGCGATTTCGTGAAGGTCGGAGCGGCGGCTTTTGCGATCATCGTGGCGGGCGGCGCGCAGCTCGCCCTGAAGCCAGTCGTTGACTGAGGGCGAAAAACGTGGCGGCCCGCCAAGCGGCGCCGGCCCGACGTCCGCCTTCGGTGCCTTTACCGAGCCGACTTCGGCGCTCAGTCGCGTTGCGACGGCGCGCAGTTCGCGAGCGTAGACGGTTCGGGCGTCGGCGCGTGCGGCGCATGGTCCCGTCCAGAGCAGTGCGAGCGCGAAGGAAAGCGCGAACGCGGCCGGCGCAAGCGCGCGCTTCATCCGGTGGACGAGGGCGCCGGCCGGCCGCCGCCGATCTGGTCGGCGAGCACCTGCAGGTCGAATCCTTCGCGCCGGATGCGCACGTCGTAATAGTAGAGAGCGACCGCGACGAAGGCGAAGGCGATGAAAAAGAGGTTGACGAGCTGCGTCACCGCGACGTAGATGAAGGGCGACTTTAAAAACCAGAAGAGCAAGAAGGCGACGGCGGCTGCGACCAAGCCGAAGCCGATGAAGATCGCGAGCATCGCGAGCGCCATGAGGACCGATCGCCAGAAGAGCCCGCCGCCGAAAATTCGGCTGAACCCCAGTCCGAACGCTCGTATCGGGTCGACATTCTCCAGCACGAGCGCGATGAACGACGACGCGAACGACATGTAGGCCATGATCGCGAACCCGACAAGAGCGAGCGCGAACGCAATGCCGATGATCGCGCCGATAACGGCTCCTACACCCTTCAGCAGCCCGACCAGCGCGCCGATCGCCACGCCGACCACGATGAACGCGAAGACCAAGGTGAACATCGCGGCGAACAACGCGATGAACCACATGACCACGAGCAGCAGGATCGGCAGCCAGCGCCGCAGCGCGACCGAGTAGCAATCCTTGAAGCGCACTTCGCCGCCCAGATACGCGCGCGATACGCCGACCACCACCGCGGCATTCGCCAGCGGCAGTGCGATGAAGAGCATCAGGTAGTAGAGCCCGACCCACGGACCGAGGACCGAGCCCATGAGGGCGTTGTTCATCTGATCGACGATCCTGGTGTCGGGCGCAGCGGTCGGGTGGTTGATCGCTTGTTGGAAGATGCCGAACTCGGCGCCGAGGATGTCGCGCGTCATGAAGTATTCGACGATCGCCATCGGCACGATGACGACGGCCAGCAGCGAGATCAACGGGATCGCATTTTTGAAGAAGACGTTGAAAGCGCGGTCGAGCAGCTCGCCGATACCAAGCGGGCGCAGTTTGAGTGCGGCGTCGGACATCGTCATCGCTTCAGGCGATATTCCCCTAGAGGTCACAGCGCACCTCGGCTCCGAACAGGCGACGCATGCACGCGAAGCCCGGACTCGATACGCGGATCGAACCGTTTTCGGTCGGCGAACGAGCCGCGGTCGCCGTCACGCGCGGGGGCATCGTCGAGAGCGAGCACTTCGCGTGCTTCGCGGCATGCCGGCCGGATGGCTCGCTCGTCGAATGCTCGGGCGACATCGAGCGCCCGCTCTTCATGCGGTCGTCCGCCAAGCCGCTCATCTCGGTGGCAGTGCTCGCCTCCGGCGCGTACGACCGGTTCGGGTTGAGCGATGTCGAGCTGGCGGTCGCAACCGGATCCCACAGCGGAGAGCCGTACCACGTCGAAGCGGTCCGCAGCATATTGAGGAAGATCGGGCTCGCGGAAGATGCGCTGCAGTGCGGCGCGCATGCCCCGATCCATGCGCCCAGCGCGGCCGCGCTCGCGAAGACCGGCGCGGAACCGAGCGCGATCCACAATAACTGTTCGGGGAAGCACGCCGGCATTCTGGCGTTGGCCATGCATCTCGGCGCCGGCCCGTCAGGTTATCTCTCGCCCGACCATCCCGCCGAATTGAAGATCTTAGCTGGCTGCGCCGAGCTGCTGAGCGTCTCGTCGGACGGCATCGTGCTCGGCGTCGATGGCTGCGGAATTCCGGCGATTGCGGTCCCGCTGCGTAACGCGGCGACGTTTTTCGCCAAGCTCGCGGATCCCGCGCTGTTCGGACCGAGGTGGGAGGTGCCGGTGCGGCGAGTTCGGGATGCAATGGTGGCGCATCCGGAGTACGTGGCGGGAACCGATCGCTTCGACACGACGCTGATGCGCGCTGCAGCGGGAAAGATCGTCTGCAAAGGCGGCGCCGAGGGTTATCACGGCAGCGCCGCGTTGGATACGCGGGTCGGTCTTTGCGTGAAGATCGCCGACGGCAACCCGCGCGCCACCCCGCCGTTCGTCGTCGGAGAATTGCTGCAGCTGGGCGCCCTCAATGAACCGTTGAACGCGAAGCTCGACGCGTATCGAGTGACGCCCATCAGAAATCACGCCGGCACGTTGACCGGCGAAGTCCGCAGCATCTGACGGACGATAAGGTCATCCTGATCGTTTTGACCGCACGCGACGCGGGCAGGCGGTCCTTCACAAATGGCAATTCACGTTGGCTGTGCTCGCGATCAACCATTATACAATCGACGCGGCCGGCATTGGTGAGTGCCGTCGGACACGGCGTATAAGCTCGAGTCGAGCCTGCAGCCGGTTTCGGCGGAATAGGGCCGACCTTCGGTCGGCCGGTCATCGACCTTCGGTCGAACCACTGCACGGGGCGAGCTTCGCTCGCGAAATCATCGACCTTCGGTCGAACCATTGCACGGGGCGAGCTTCGCTCGCGAAATCATCGACCTTCGGTCGAACCACTGCACGGGGCGAGCTTCGCTCGCCAAATCATCGACCTTCGGTCGAACCACTGCACGGTCGAACCACTGCACGGTCGAACCGCTGCACGGTCGAACTGCACGGCCGAACCATCAATCGTTTTTGTAGACCAGTTGGCCGCCCACGAACGTGTGCGAAATCTGATTGCGTCGATCCCACACCGCAAAATCCGCGCGCAACCCTTCGCGCAGCATGCCCATTTCGGCATCGAGCCCGATCGCGCGCGCCGGCGCCCACGTCGCGCAGACGACCGCTTCCGCGAGCATGATGCCGGTGGCTTCCATCAGATTGCGCACTGCCGCGTCCAAGGTCAGCACGCTGCCGACGATCGTGCCGGCCCGATCGCGAACGACGCCGCCTTGCTCCACCCGACCATCCACGAGCGGCATGGCGTCGGTCGTCAACACCAAGTTGACGCCCTTCAAACGAAACAGCAGCGCGAGCATCTCGAACGACACGTGGATGCCGTCGGCGATCGCTTCACAAAATGCTGCCGGGTCGAGCAGGTACGCGAGCGCGATCGACGACGAACGATGGTGCAACGGCGGCATCGCGTTGAATGCATGCGTGAGGATGTAGTAGCCGCGTGCGATCGCGTCTTCGCCCGCCGCATACGATCCTGACGTATGTCCGGCGGCGAGCACGACTCCGCGCCGGCGCAGCTCGGCGGCGGCCCGCGGCGCGTCGTCCAACTCGGGCGCCATGGTCACGCGGCACACGCCGGTCGACCATGCGGCGAGCAGGCCCTCGATGAGCGCGGGCGTCGGCGAGACGATAAATTCCTTCGGGTGCGAGCGCGCGTATTCGATATTGAGAAACGGACCTTCGAAATGGACGCCGAGCGAGCGCGCTCCTGTGGTAGGCCAACTCATGCATTTGTATAGCTCGATCGCGGCCGCGAGCATGTGTTCCCAGGCGCCGGTGATGAGCGACGGCAAGAAAGCGGTCACGCCGTATTTGGGTCCGACCCTCGACACCGCTTTCACCGCCTCCGCCGGCGCGATCGCGAAGCTCTGATCGGCGACGCCGTTGACGTGCAGGTCGATGAGCCCGGGCGTCACGGTGCTGCCGAACGGCAGCTCGTAATCGAGATGCTGCGGGCCGTCCTCGAGCGCGACGATGCGCTCGCCTTCGATGCGGATGCAGCCCTGGTGCGCGGTTCCGTCGCCGACGGCGAGCAGCGCTGGGCCGATCGTGCGGCCGATCAAGTCACGCTACCGCCGTGAAATTTCTCGCAAGAAACTCGACGATGCAGGCGACCAGCGGATCGAGATCGCGCTGCAGCTCCATATCGTGATAGAATCCCGGCAAGACGAGCAACCGTTTTTGCACAGACCCGATGCGCGCGAACAGCCGGCGGTTCGTATCGGCTTCGATCAACGCGTCCTGGCCGGCCTCGACCTGCAAGATCGGCAGCCGCAAAGAACGGACCTGTCGCATGATGCCCAACTTGGCGCGCTGGGTGACCACGAACCAGCGGCCGGAGAGTTCGTGGACCCAATGAGGGTCGGCATCCACGGCCGCCAGCGCTTCGGCATTCTCGGGATCGCCGGTTTCGTGCACGGAGATCGGCACCGGATAGGTGTGCGTCGGCGCGGTCACCGAGCGCACGACGCCTTCGACGATCTTCCGTTTGCGAATGGGAAGCTGATCCTTGATCCACGGGGCCATGAGCACGAGACGGCTCGGCGCGAGTCCGCGCTTTTCGGCCCGATCCAAGCAATACCGCAGCGCCACCAGGCCGCCGAAGGAATGGCCGGCAAGCGCGACCGATGCGAGCGGCCAGCGCGCAGATGCGACCGATAGCGCGACCGCGCAATCATCGAGGTACGGCGAAAATCTCGGGCTGTGGCCGCGAGGGCCCGCCGTGAACCCGAAACCGCGTTGGTCGACCGCGAGCGTCGCGACGCCCTCTTTGAGCAGCCCTTGTGCGAGGGCCTCGTACCAGTAGCTATGCGATCCGGCTCCGTGCAGCAGCACGAGCGCATGTTTCGAACGCTCGTCGCCCCACGCGCGATACGGGATCTCGGCCCCATCCATGGCCGTCAAGAATCCGTCGGGCTGGCGCACCATCATCTCAAGCACGGATGATGGCGAGCAGTTCGTCGAGCCGGCCGGCCAGCAGCTCGGCGCTGTCTGCCTCCACGTTCAGGCGGAGCAGCGGTTCGGTGTTCGAAGGCCGGACGTTGCACCACCAGTCGGCATACTGGATCGTGACGCCGTCGAGATGGTCGATCGCCGCACCGGCATAGCGCGACTCGAGTTCGGCGAGCTTCCCCGGAATGTCGTCCACGCGGCTGTTGATCTCACCGGACCGATACCGGCGGTCGATCGGTTCGAGCAGCTTGCTGATCGGTTTGTTCTCGCGCGAGACGAGTTCCAAAACAACGAGCAGCGCGATGAGGCCGGAGTCGGCGAAGTAGTGATCGCGGAAATAGAAATGGCCGGAGTGTTCGCCGCCGAAGAGCGCGTTGCGCTCGCGCATGATCGCCTTGATGTGCGAGTGGCCGACGCGCGTGCGCACCGGCTCGCCGCCGTTGCGTTCGATAATCTCCGGCACGCCGCGCGAGCAGATGAGGTTGTAGAGGATCGCCTCCCCGCGATGCTTGCGCAACAGCATCTGTGCGACGAGCGCCGTGACCATGTCGCCGCCCACCAGCTCGCCGCGCTCGTCGGTGATGAAGACGCGATCGGCATCGCCGTCGAAAGCGGCGCCGAGATCGGGCTTGCGCTCGCGCACTGCGGCTTGCAGGTCGGCCATGTTCTCCGGCTCGATCGGACTCGCCGGATGATTCGGGAAATCTCCGTCGAGATCGAAGTAGAGCGGCACGACGCGTACCGGCAAGCGTTCGAATATCGCCGGAACGATGCGCCCTGCCATGCCGTTGCCGGCGTCGATCACGACCGTCAAGGGCTTGAGCGCGGACGGATCGATCAGCGAAAGGCAGTGATCGACAAAATCGGGCAGCGGGTTGCGCCGGACGATCCGGCCAGGCTTGGGCGCTCGGGAGAACGCGCCCCGCGCGACCATGTCGCGGATGGCGAAAACACCCGTGTCGCCGGATAGCGGGATCGCATCTTTGCGGCACAGCTTGAAACCGTTGTACTCCTTGGGGTTATGCGACGCGGTGATCATCGCGCCCGCCGAGTAGCCGTAGTTGCCGACGGCGAAATACAATTCGTCGGTTGAGGTGAGACCGAGATCGACGACGTCGGCGCCTTGCGCGGTCGCGCCGCGCGCGAACGCTTCGAAAAGCGGCTGCGAGGAGAGACGCATGTCGCGTCCGACGGCAACGACCTCGGCTTTGAGATGATCGACGAACGCTCGACCGATGAGCTCCGCCACGTCCGCGTTCAATTGCGACGGGTAGATCCCGCGGACGTCGTAGCTTTTGAAAATGCTAAGGTCGTGTTGGGTTTGCATCAATGAGCGTGAACGGACGCGTAGTGATTGAGCCAGACGATGGCGACGATGACGACCGCGAGCATCACAAGGAGCCGCCAAAGTTTCGGTGGTCTATCCATCGCCGCCTTCCCTCGCCACGTACGCCGCCAGCGCCGCTCTCGATCCTATACCCAGTTTATTGAACATCGACGCCATGTGATTCTCGACCGTCCGCTCGCTGATGACGAGCGACTCCGCGATCTCGCGGTTCGACCTGCCGGCGGCGACGAGCGACGCCACTTCGCGCTCGCGCTTGGTCAACGGAGAAGGCTCTGCCGTGGCGGCTCGGGCCGCATGCCGATCCGCGCCCGCCGCCGAGCTTTTTTGGAACCGAGCGGCGAAGCTCGTCAGCATGCCCGCATCCCGGGCTCCGTCGCGCAGCGCCGCCGTCGCATCCTGGAGCGGCTTCGATTCGATGCCGGCGGCGAGGTCGCTTGCGTCTTTGAGCAGTTTTCGCCGCTCCGGCATGACAAGCTCGCCCAACGCGACGCGGGTCAACACTTTCAAGAACGGATGGGCGCTGTCGTCTGCGGCGGCGAGCGCCTGGCGCGCGAATCGCGCCGCGTCGTCTGACGAGTGTGCCTGCCCGGCCGCGATGAGATACGCGAACGTGCGGCGTTCGAGCTTTTCGAAGCCGATCCGCGCCTCCTTGCCGCGGCCGCGCGCGCATTCGATGAGAAACGTCGCCGCCTTGGCGGTGCTCGGGTCGACGCACGCTTCGAGCATGGCCAAATGGATCTCCAAAAGCGCGTCGTCACCGGCGAACCAGTCGAACGCGACGGCGTGCGCGAGCACGGTGACCTTCACGAGCGCCACATTCGCGCGCAGCGCAAGCTCGATGGCGCGTTCGAACGATTGACGGCCGAGGTCGAATTCACCGCGCGCCGCATGCACGTAGCACAGCACTTGCGCAAGGAAATAGGCGTGCGTGACGTCCGAGCGCGCGAGCATCGGATACAGGCGCAATGCGGTGGCCTCGACGTCCGCGTAGCGGCCGCGATAGCCGACGTCCATCGCGATGCGCAGCATATCGCGCACGATCAGACTGCCCTCGTCGCTTGCATCGATCGGCCGCTCGAAGTCGTCGACGAGTTTTTGCGCCTCGGCGGTGCGGCCGAGGTTCGTCAGCGCGCTGAAGAATGCGCCGGCGATCGATCCACGGATCGCCGGCGGCGCGTCTGGCGGAAGAGAATTCCAAAACGCAGTCGCCTGCCGGATCCATTCCCGCGGCTCGATCGTAGCCGATCGGAAGATCATCGCCGCGCCCCACAGGCGCGGATGCCGGATCAGCGCCGCATCGTCGAGCGCTGCGACGATGTCGGCGAATTCGATCGACGGCAGGCTCAAAAATGGCGCTTCGGTGCGATCGACGGCGCCGGCGGCGGCATCGCGATCGCCCACGTGCAAGAAGAGCTGGGCGGCCCGGATGTATTCGCCGCGGTCGAGCCACGACCGCGCGGTCGACAGGACCAGTGCCCGGCACCGCTTGTCGTGCCGGGACCGCAGCAAAGCTGCCTGCAAAGGCGACACCTCGTAGCTGCCGCCGCGAACGCGAGACACGAACGGCAAGGTCTGCGTGAGGTCGCGCAACAGCGGCTCCGCGTCGCCGATATCGAGGGCCACCGCCACGTCGATCGGGCGCGCGCCTGGAATCGCGGCGCACGCGAGCAGCGCCTCGAAAACCGGCCGATCCAGGTGCGCGAGCACCTCGTTCATGAGATACTCGTGAAGATCGTCGAAGACGACGTCATCGAGTGAGTCGAGCACGGCTTCGAGGCGGCGTTCCTTCGCGAAGCGCGCCAGCAAGAAGACGGCGACCGCCCAGCCGTCGGAGATGTCCGCGACGCGTGCGAGGGTCGACGCGGACAGATCGGTGCCGGCGAATGCGGCCTTGATCTCGTCCGGCCTGAGCCGCAGCGCGCCGGTGCCGATGGTGGCGATCTCGTGCGGGGCGGCGATCCGGCTGAAGGAAATCGGCAGCGCCGTGCGCGTGCATACGGCGACCGAGCGAAAATCGGGGACGCTGCCGAGCAATTCCGTCAGCAGATCGACCGCTCGCTCGTCGCCGCCGAGCGCGTGTGCGTTTTCGAAGACGAAGAGCGATCTTTCGCCCGGCAAGCCCCAGGCGTGGCGGACGAGTTCGAGCCATGCGCGCTCGTCGCCGGCCGACAGCGTCGCTTGAGCGAGCGATTCCGCGCGCGCGGAATCCTCGCGAGCGAGGGCGACGACCGTCCGCTGCGCGAGATCGGTCACATCGCGCACCCCGGCGCAATCGCACACGGCCGAAGCCGGAAAAGTCTTGGCAAGTTCGCGCGCGAGCACGCTCTTGCCGTAGCCGGCCGGAGCGACCAGGCGGATGATGCGCGGGCGGCTGCCGCGCAGTCGCTCGATGAGCTCGGCGCGGTCGATCACGGCGGCTCGGAACTCACGCTCGGGATCGCCCGGCCGATATCGCGAAAGACGCGATAATCGGCGCTGCAGCACTCGGCGAGCGTCCACAGGCACGCGAGCGTCGCTGGGACCTTGAACTCAGAAGCTCCGCGATCCGCCTCGCTCTCGCTTCTCGATTCGGCTGCTTCGCGATCGAAGAAGCCGAAGCCGCCATCGAAATCTTGCTGAGCGCGCAAGAATGCCAGTGCGGTCGCGAGTCCGAGCGATGCCCCGATGCCGGCATACTGCGAGGCTCTTGCGGCGCGACAGCCCAGTTCGAAATCGTAGCGGCGAAGGCGTGACATCGCGACGCCTTCCAAACCCACCGCGAGCGCCGGAGACGCGGCGATACGGCGCGTGCCGAATCGAGTGGCGCACTCGACCCCGGCGACGTCTTCGACGGGCTGCGCGGCGGATGGATCGGCGCCGTATCTGGAGGTTTGTCCGCGAAGCTGCGCGACGAGACACGCCGAAGCGCAGGCGTCTGCAGAAGCCAACTGATTCTCCTCAAGCGCCGTCGCCGCTATGTCGACGAAGCGCGCCAGCGATCCGTCCAGCGCGGCTCCGCCGCGGGAAGCCGCCAAGCAGAACAAAAGCACCAGCGGCCCTCCGCAAGCGGCAAGCTGGTCGAGCGAGCACACGCGCGTTCTTTCGAGTGCCATGTCGAGCGCTTTGCGTCTCGAGGGAGCGCCCGCATCCGTCGCTACGACCGATCCGATCGCCGCGCGCATCGAATCGGCAAGACTGCCATCCGATAGATTCGCTGCCGATGCATCCAGCCATGCCCCCGCAGCGGCCGCTGCCGAGCGGACCTCGTCCGAACCAACCACGGCTTTCACGCGGCGCCGTCCTCGGCGGCCGAAGCCAGCAGCGCTACGAGCGTCGGATGGTAGTGCTTTGCGAATTCCCCGCCGGCTTTTGACTCGGGTCCGGACACGTAACCGCTGACGGCTTGCGCGCTTTCCAGCGCCCGCCACGCGCCGGCGACCGGCGGCCGCGCGCCATCGCTCAGGCAACGGCAACACAGTAGCAGTTCGCCGACCAGATCCCAGTCGCGCTCGACGACGCGCGTCGCGAGCAGCAGCGAGACGTAGTCGCGGGTGGCTTCCAGACGATCGGCGAGCACCGCGCCGAGCGAGTCGCGACCGAAATCAGCGACGTGAAAAATAATGTGCGTGAGATCGTAGATGTCGTCGCGCCGCAGATAGACGACCGGCGGAAGATGCTGCGCGATGGAACCGCGATAGAGATCGGCGTATGCAGGGAGCAGGTGCGAAAAACCGCCCAAGTCGAGCAGGTACTTCAAATCGATCTTCGCGCGCGGCGTCCGTTCGACCGCGTCGAGGAATCCGAACTCGAGCATCCGAGCGATCCGTTTCTGAACGGCGGGCAGCTCTTGGCCGCACGCTTTCAGCGCCCCGAAGACGCCTGCGTAGAACGGAAACAGACCCGGGCGCCGCAGCATGTCGAAAGAGAAATCCGGTTGTCGCGCGGCCGAGGTCAGATGCTCGAGCACTCGCGCGTATTCGGGCGAGCGCCGAAGCCGGGGGCTGCGCTGTGCGACCATCGTCGCGATCGCCAGTTCGCCAAACGCCTTGCGGCGCTTGCCGATGGTAGTGCTTTCTTCGGGGTCGTCGATCGCGGGGAGTCCGAAATGTCGAAGGTTCGCGCTCAGCCAGCGAAGCGCGGAACCGCCGATGCGCAGACAGTCAATTCTCGTCAAGCTCCATGTGGAAGCTCTGGTTGACGTAGAACGACGTCAGCTTGGGTCCGGCCTGCTCACCATATTTTTTGTGGCACCGCTCGGCGGCGTCGGCGGCGAGCTGATCGAGCGACGTGATGTTGTTCTGCTTCAACGTCTCAAGGATTTTGAGTTTGATCTCTTGGCGCGTGTCGGCCATGGCGTATTGCCCCCCATCTAAGCAGCACTTGCTCGTTTGGCGGTCTCGCGGACGCGGCCTGCCTCAGCCACGCAGTACCTAGGTACAAAAGATGAGGGGACGGGCGGGAATCTCCCGCATCCGCAGGCTGCCGCCTCGGCGCTATGATGATGGCGTCGGGGCGGTCACGTACCCGACAACCAAACGACAAGGGGAGATCAAAACCGTGGAAAAGCCGGACCAAGTCAGACACAAATACCAGGGCGATGATGAAGCGACGATCGGCTTCGGACGAGTGATCCGACACGTCGCGGGGAACGCCGGAGCGTTCGGCGGGTGGGGCCCGAAAACGCAGCTCTAAGTGACGAAAGACGGATCGCCATGCCGTACACCAAAAACCGGGCACCGTGCCAAGCGCGCCGTGCCCGGTTCGCTTTTCTGCCTGCCGGAGCGCGCAGGTATGCGCGCTCGAGCGCCTGTTCGAAGGTCAGCGCGTGTCGCGCCGCAGCTGAGGGACCAAGAAGGCGACGAGCGCGAGCAGCAGATAGGCTATGCCCGAGACGACGACCGGCAGTCTGGCGCCGAACGCATCCGCAAGATAGCCGCCGACCACCGTTCCCGGCACGACGCCGATGAGCGCCACGAGGCGCACGGCTCCGAATACCCGGCCGATCTGCTCCTCCGGGATGACGCGCATACGCCAGCTCACGATCTGGGTCATCTCGAACGTAGCGACGGAGTTCGCGAGCGTCCAGAAGAGGACGACGATCCAGATATGGTGCGCGAACATGACCGGCAGATAGATCAAGCCGTCGATCAGATACGCCCAGCACAAGGAGCTCCCGAACGGCCAGCGGCTCGAAAATTTGCCGGCGATAAGCGATCCGATAATCGCGCCGCTCGCGCCGATGCCCCAGGCGATGCCGATCGTCGCGTAGCTCGCGCCGAAATCGCGCTTCATGAACGGGATGTAGACCGCGGTCGCCATCATTCCGAACAGGTTCAGCCCCAAGCTCATGAGGGTGATCGTCCGCATCGGAACGTCGGCGAGCATGAAGCGAAAACCGACCGAGATGTCGTGGACCAGCTCGCGCATGCCGGGCGGTCGGCGCCGTTCGTCGGGGCCGAGCGTCGGAATGAACACGAGGGATGCCTGCGACGCGAGGTAGGTCAGCGCGTTCACGACGAGCGAAGGTAAGGCGCCGCCTAATCCGTAGAGCGCGCCGCCAACCGACGGGGCGATCATGTTGGCTGCCTGCTCGGTCGCGACGAGCGCAGCGACGCCCTGGGTCGTGCGCCGCTTGCCGACCATGTACGGAATGCTCGGCGCCTGCGCGCCGAGGAAGATCGCGCGCACATCGCGATGATGACGATGCCGACGTACAGCATCGGGAGCGTGAGAAATCCGCGCCAGTAAGCAACCGCAAAGAACGCGATGATGAAGAAGCGGACGAAATCGCAGGACAGCAGCAGCCGGCGCCGGTCGAGGCGGTCGGCAAGCGAGCCGCCGATGAGCCCGGTGACGGCGAACGGCAGAAATTCCAGCGCGTAGGTGATGCCGAGCGAAAGCGCCGAGCCGGTCAGGTGGAAGACGAGCAGCGGCAAGGCCAGCGTGCGCAGCCCGTCGCCGACGTAGCTGAACGCCTGACCCGCGTAGAACATCCGAAAGCTGCGAGAGGCGAATACGCCTTCCGAGCGCTGGGCAACGAGCGCTTCCAAGAAATCCCCCGTAGTTTGCGGGCGAAAGCTCGCCCTAGTTCTCCCGAGCGAAGCTCGGAACGGCGTCTACGGCTTCAGGGCCATGATCGCCACTAAAAGCGAGCCAGACGAGTCCCATAATCGGCCCTGCGGCTCGCGCAAGCTTGTCATGGGCAACCCGCAAGAGTTCCGACGACGGCGAATCGTCCGGACTTGACGCCGCGGCGACGCCGAGTCTGCGACCCCACGGCATCAGTATGGCAAAGCCGAGAATGAGGAGCAATGCCACCAGCGCGTAGCTCGCGATGAGCCACCGCGCCGACAGCGATACGCCGAGCGCGCCGGCAGCCCCAAAACCGAAGATGATCCCGAGCACCAGCGTTATGCCGCCCACCATGAAGAGAGGCCGCGCGGCCTTGGCCGCAATGCGAATCGCCCGAACGTCGCCGGTCTGCGCCACGCCGCGCAGCACGATGCCTACGCCGGCGGTCAGCGCGAACGCGACAAAGACGGCGAGGAGATGAACTGCCGTCCACACTTGCATGCGGCGATTTTCTCTAAAAAATCAGGGCGGCCTCCCGGCCGCCCACGACAGATCACAGGTCGTGGTACAGATAGAACTCGTACGGGTGCGGCCTGATCTTCACTTCTTGGACCTCTTTGGTGCGTTTGTAGTCGATCCACATGCGGATGAGGTCCTTCGAGAAGACGCCGCCCTCGAGCAAGAACGCGTGATCTTTTTCGAGTGCGTCGAGCGACGCTTCCAAGCTGCCCGGCACCGACTTGATCTTGCGCGATTCGCCGGCCGACAACTCGTAGATGTTCTTGTCGAGCGGTCCGAAACCGGCTTTTACCGGATCGATCTTGCGCTTGATGCCGTCCAATCCCGCCATCAAGAGCGCGGAGAACGCGAGATAGGGATTCGCCGTGCAGTCGGGCGGCCGGAATTCGATCCGCTTGGCCTTCGCGAATTGCGGGCCGGTGAAGAAGATCGGGATGCGCACCGCTGCCGAACGGTTGCCTTTCGAGTACGCGACGTTGACCGGTGCTTCGAAGTGCGGCACCAGCCGCTTGTACGAGTTCGTGGTCGGCGCGCAAAAGGCCATCAGCGCATCGATGTGGGTGAGCAGCCCGCCGACGTAATAGTGGCCGAGCTGCGACAATTCCGCATAGCCTTTCTCGGCGTAGAACAGATTCTTGCCGTCTTTCCACAGGCTCTGATGGACGTGCATGCCCGAACCGTTGTCGCCGAACAGCGGCTTCGGCATGAACGTCACCGTCTTGCCGTGCGCGAGCGCGACGTTGCGGGTCACGTACTTGTACGTCATGACCTTGTCGCACATGCCGAGCAGCGTGTCGAAGCGCATGTCGATCTCGGTCTGACCGGCGGTCGCGACCTCATGATGGTGCATCTCCACGTCGACGCCCCACGCCTTGAGCGCCATGACCATCTCCGATCGCACGTCCATGTGCTTGTCCGAAGGCTGCGTCGGGAAGTACCCTTCCTTCGGCCGCAGCCCGTACGCAAGATTGCGCGTACCGCCGTTCAGACCGGAATTCCAGTGAGCCTCCTCCGAGTCGATCTGGTAGCCGGTCTTGAACGGCTGGATGTCGAAGCTCAGGTGGTCGAAGATGTAGAATTCGAGTTCCGGTCCGAAGTATGCCGTGTCCGCCACGCCCGCGGTCTTGATGTGCGCCTCCGCGCGCGCCGCGACGTTGCGCGGATCGCGCTCGTAGAGCGCGCGTTCGCGCGGATCGTACACGTTGCAGATGAACGACACCGTCGGCACCGAGCAGAACGTGTCGAGGCGCACGGTGTTCGGGTCGGGAAGCAGCACCATGTCGCTTTCCTGGATCTCTTGGAATCCGCGGATGCTCGACCCGTCAAAACCGATGCCGTGCTGGAACGTCCGATCGCTGATCTCGTCGGCCGGCACCGAGGTGTGCTGCCACATCCCCGGCACGTCGATGAATTTGAAGTCGACGATTTTGGCTTGGGACTTCTTGACGAAAGCCAACGCGCGTTTGGTCGCAGTCCCGTTCTTCGCAGCCGTCGTGGTCCGGACGGTCGATGCAGTTGGCACGAATGCAATCCTCCTTCAAAAAAAGCGCGACAGGCACGCTCTCTCGGCTGCCTGCATCGTCTCATTCAAAGGCGCGCTCGTCGAACATTTAGCCCATTGTCGGGCAACGGCCCAGCGGCGTTGGCCATGCGTCGGGCTCGATCAGAAGTCCTACGCCTAGAGCTGACAGCCTCGGCAGAAATACGTTGCCTCGCCGCCAGAGTGCACGACAGAGATGCGGTGCCCGCAGCGCGGGCAGACCGTCTTGCCTTTGCCGTGGATCCGAAGAAATGCTCGATCCTGCTTGTGCAGCGGATGTTTTCCGGCGTCGTACTGCGCGCGTACGGTCTCGACCGCGCGAGGCAGGACGGCGCGCATCGCGTCGTAGAGCGCGCGCCGCTCTTCGGGTTTCAGCGTGCTCGCGCGGCGCAGCGGCTTGAGGTGCGCCGCGAACAAGACTTCATCGGAATACGCGTTGCCCATGCCCGCGACGAAGCTTTGGTTCCGCAGCAGGTTCTTCAACTCACCGTGGTGTTTGCGAAGCCGGCGCTCGAAGACGTCAAGGCTCAGTTCCGCGTCGAGCGCATCCGGGCCGAGCTCCTTGAAGCCCGGGACGTCGGCTGCCGGGTCGTCGGTCAGATACACTCGAGCCATCTGCGTGGCGTCGAGGAAGCGAAGATCGATAGCTCCGCTGAGCGTGAAAGTGAAACAGGTCGCCGGCAGCGCGGGTGCGGCGCGGGTCGCGAGCGCGAACCGGCCTCCGAGCATCGGGTTCACGACGAGCGAATCGGGTTTCTCCTCGAACCCGAAGATGAGAAATTTTCCGCGCCGGGCGACATCCGCGAACGTCCGCCCGCGCAGTTCGCGAGCGAAATCGGACGGCGGGTAGCGCAGCACGACCTGACGGCGCGGATCGACTGCGACGTCGAGAATCGTCTTGCCGGTCAAGTGCTTGGTGAGAACGCCCCGGAGCAGCTCGAGCTCGGGCAGTTCAGGCAGCCCGCGTCACCCGTTGGACGGAGTCATCGAGACGGTGACGGAGCTCTGATTGTTCTCGGTCACGTGGACCTGCGCTTTGCCGGTCAGTCCGGGTGCGTTGGCGTCGACTTCCCAGTCGCCGACCGGGATCTGCGGGAACGTGAAATTGCCGTTGCCGTCTGTATCGCCGGCGAAGTCGCTGCCGATGGAAACGAGCGCTCCGGCGACCGGTTGTCCGCCGGCATCTTGGACGTGCACCGCGACCGAACCGTATATTTGGACCCCGATCGCGTTCGGATTCGGGCAACCCGCCAGAGCGAGCGACACCGATGCCAAGGCGCAGATGACGGCGTAACGCATGGAACTACATTCGCTCGGTCGCCCTCCACCCCTCGTCCCGCAACGGAAATTGCGTTACTGCCGATATTCAGAGTATACTCTGCTATGCAGGGCCCTCGACTTTTTGCGGCGGGATGCGAACATGAAGATGAAAATTTCCGGAACGTTGCTCGCCGTCGCATGGGCGGCCCTGCTCTCCGCGGCGCCGTCGCTTGCAGACCCGTCCGTCTCGTCGCTGCTCTCGAAAGCCCAGGCTGAGGCCGCCGCGGGTCACAACGACGCCGCCTTGCAGGATCTGCAAACTGCTGCCAAACTGGATCCCACGAACGTGACGGTTGAAAAACTGGTCGGCGACGTCGAGTACCGCCTGCAGCATTATTCCGCCGCCGAAGCCTCGTACAAAGCCGTGCTCGCGAAAGATCCGGGCAACAAAGAGGTGCACAATCGCCTCGGCGGCGTGTATTCGGCCGAGGACCGGTTCTCCGACGCAGTCGCCGAGTTTCGCGCGAGCCTGCCATCCACCGAGGGATTTTCCAACCTTGTCGATGCCTACGCCGATGCGGGTCGGCTCGGCGACCTCGAGGCCGAATACTCGCTCGAGATCACGCGAAACCCATACGATCCGGCGGCCCATTACACGTACGGCATCGTGCTCAGCCGAGAGAACCGTTTCAGCGACGCCATTGGCCAGTTCACGCAGGCGATCGAGCTGCAGCCGCATTTCGCCGACGCGCACAACGCGCTCGGCAAGTCGTACGGCGACTTGGGACGCTATCAGGATGCGATCAACGAGTACAAGCTCGCGCTCGCGAACGATCCGAAGCATTATATGGCGATGATGAATTGGGGGGTCGAGCTGATCTACTTGGGAGACTACCCGGATGCCCTGACGCACTTGAACCAAGCGGCAGCCCAGAACCCGAACTTCGCGAAGACCTACGTGAACTTGGGCGTGGTCTACGACAAGCAGAATCAGTTCACGCGCGCGGTCGAGCTCTACAGCAAAGCGATCGACCTGGATCCGCGGGTGTGGGAGTCGTACGTCGACCTCGCCGCGCTGTACCACGATCACGGCCTGATGAACCTCGCTGAAGCGGCCTATATCAAGGGGATATCCGCAAATCCGCGCAACGCGACCCTGCACTACGGTTTGGGCACGTATTATATGGAAGAGAAGAAGTTCGACCTGGCCGAGCAGCAATTCCGGACGGCCGCGCAAGAAAAGCCGGGAGATCCGAACATCAATACCTCGCTGGCGAACGCCGAATCAAAGCTCGGCAAAACGCCTCACTAGACCGCCGCGATCGCATCGATCTCGATCAGCGCGCCCATCGGCAGAGCCGCGACGCCGACGGTGGTGCGTGCGGGCCGGCTAATCCCCACGAAATCTTCGTAGATCTTGTTGACGCCGGCGAATTCCTTCAAGTCGATCAGATAGATGGTGATCTTGACGATATTCTCGGCGCCGACTTCCGCCGCCGCCAAAATCGCGCGCACGTTTTGAAACGCCCGTTGCGCCTGCGCCGCGACGCCGCTTTCCAGCTCGCCCGTCGCCGGATCGATGCCGAGCTGCCCAGCGGCGAACACGAATCCCCCCGCCTCGACGCCCTGAGAATATGCGGCGACGGGTTTCGGCGCGACGTCGGTTGAAACGATCTTCATTGTAAGGTGAGCCCTCCATGAATCGAACGGTTATCTATACGAAGCCTGGTTGTCCCTATTGCGCGGCGGCCATGGCCGACTTTCGCGCACGCGGGGAAGCGTTCGAGCAGATCGACGTCAAGGACGACCTTGCAGCCCGCGCGGAATTCGCAAAGGTCTCTCCGCATCTGCGGGTGCCGACCATCGTGCGCGCGGACGGTTCGATCGAAATAGGCTTCGACGGATACTGAACGGTGCATTAGACCGGCGTGCCCGGTTCCCGATCGAAATAAACAGGCGCACCTGTGCCGTGGTTCGACCGGGCAGCGGTTCGACCGTGCAGTGGTTCGACCGTGCCGTGGTTCGACGGTGCCGTGGTTCGACCGCGCAGTGGTTCGACCGTGCCGTGGTTCGACCGCGCCGTGGTTCGACCGCAGGTCGATGATTCGGCGAGCGCAGCTCGCCGTGCAATCGCACCTCAAAGCGACAAATACGCTTCCAGCTCCCACGGATGGACTTGCGTCCGGTACGCTTCCCATTCGGCGAGCTTCGCTTCCCGAAACCGATGGTAGCTGTGATCGCCGAGCGCTGCGCGAACGATCGGGTCGGCGTCGAGCGCGAAGATGGCTTCCTGCAGGGACGCCGGCAACCGTTCGATGCCGAGGCTCGTGCGTTCGTCATCCGACAGCAGCGCCACGTTGATCTCCACGGGATCGCCGGGCACAAGTTTGCGGCGAACGCCGTCCAAACCGGACTTGATGATGCAGGCGAGCGCCAAATACGGGTTGCAGGAAGGATCCGGCGAGCGCAGTTCCACTCGCGTGTTCGCTGCCCGACCGGGCTCGCTCGTCGTCGTCGGAACGCGCACGAGCGCGCTCTTCGCGCGCTGCGCCCATTGCACGTACGACGGCGCGTCGTAGCCCGGCACGAGCCGCTTGTACGAATTCACCGTGGGGTTGGCGATCGCGGTGAAAGCGCGCGCGTGAGCCAGCAGCCCGCCCACATATCCTAACCCGGTCTCACTCAACCGCACCGCCTCCGACTCGTCGGAAAATGCGTCAACGCCTTCCCGTTCTAAGAACTGCGCGACGTGGAGCCCGCTGCCGTCTTGATTGGTCAGCGGCTTCGGCATGAAGGTCGCGAACAACCCGTGCCGGGCCGCGACCGTCTTCACCGCGACGCGCGCCGCCACGATCGCATCCGCGAGCGCCATGGCCGGCGCGGAGGCCAAGTCGATCTCGTGCTGGCCGTGGGAGACTTCATGATGCGTCGCGTCGACGTTGATGCCGGCCTCTTCCAGGGCAAGCGCCATATCGCGCCGCGCCGCGTCGCCGCGGTCGATGGGGCTCAGATCGAAGTAGGAACCTCGGTCGCCGGTGACGATCGACGGCTGACCTTCATTCCGCTCGAAGAGGAAAAACTCAAGCTCTGCTGCGACGCGAACCGCAAAGCCTAGTTCGCGCGCTTCATCGAGCACGCGGCGCAGGGCAGTGCGCGTGCAGCCTTCGAACGGCGTGCCGTCAGGGTTGAGCACGTCGCACGTCAGGCGTCCCTCCGGCGCCGCGCCCTCGAGCCCGGGCTGGATGAGGAACGTCGTCGGATCCGGCGCTAAACACATGTCGGATTCCTCGAAGCGGACGAACCCCTCGATGCACGAGCCGTCGAAGACGACGTTGCCGTCGAGGGCCGCATCGAGCTGCTTCACCGGGACCGCGACGTTCTTGATGACGCCATGGATGTCGTTGAACTGGAGCCGGACGAAGCGGACGCCGGCTTCCTTCGCGCGCCGCAAGACGTCTTTTTTCGTCATGGGTCCACCTCAGAGCGCATTTGACGGATGGCGAATGCGGCGCGCAGGCTCAACTGGTCGCGCGGGGATCGCAGGTCGACTTTCAGGATCTGCGAGATCTGATTGAGGCGATAGAAGACCGTGTGGCGGTGGACGGAAAGCCGCTCCGCCGCCTCTTTGACGTTTTCGCCGACGTCGAAGTACAGGCGCAGCGTTTTAAGCAGGTCGGTCTTGTGTTTGCGATCGTGCGCCGCAAGCGGTTCGATCATTGCGTTCGAGAAGCGCGCGAAGGCTTCGCGATCTGCGCCTGCATCGAGCAGCGCCAGCAAGCCGAGGTCGGCGTGCACCGTCACCGTGCCGCGCCCGCTCAAGCGGCGGCCGATGGCGAGCGCCTGACGAGCTTCGTCTAGCGACGACGAAGTCTCCATCACGTCCGGATGGTGAGCGCCGATGCCGCACGTCACGGAGCGAGCCGCGCCCGAACTCTGCAGGTCGCGGACTGCGTTCGCGGCCGACTGCCGTGCGCGCGCTACGTCGGCCTGATTGCGAACCGGAAAGAGTCCGACGACCGCGCCGCCGGGCAGCGTGATCGGACACGCGCCGTCGGCCGAGGCGATGGCGGAAGCGACCGCCTCTCTCGCGTCGCTCGACGGTACACCTTCGACGTCGAAGACTGCCGCGACGTACGCGTTGGGCAGCGTGACACCTGCGGTCGCCGCCTCGTCCCGGAGCGCCGCCACGTCGGTGAATCCGCCGTTCAAATAGCGCTCCCAAAACGAGCGCTTCGACTGCGCCCTCCCTGCTCCGCGGCGCGATAACTCCACGCCCGCCGCTCCGGCGATGATGCGGACCGCGGCCGCGGCGTGCGAAGGAGGTTTCGAGCGGACGAAGGCGGTGACGTATCCGGCCGGCTGTCCGTCATCGGCGGCGCCGGTGCGGACGGGCGCGCATAGCGCATGCAGTGAATCGCCGATGGTCGCGCGCACCACAGCATCTTTGCCTTTCCTATAATATTTGGCGAACGAGGCGGGCGTGCCGGCGTGGTCGGCCTTTCGGCCGGCTTGTGCGAAAGCCAGGTGCCGCCAGCGGTCGTCTTCGACGAGGGCGGCGCCCTTCAACGTCTCGGCGAGCAGCTGCGCGAGCGCCTTCAGGCCGCCGCCGTTCGCGACGACGCGCGCCGCCCGCTCGCTGAGCGCAGCGAGATCGTCTCCCGTCATATCGAACGCTGCCGACGGACGAACGCCACTACTGAAACCACAGCCCGTCATTCCACGCTGGATCGATGGTGTACTGTCGGCGCCGGGCCTTGACGCGTTCGCGCACTTGGCGGTAGAATCGACAAAGACACACCTCGTTAGGTGAGGCGTCGACGCGCAGACAAGCCGCTACCCGGAAAGGTCGAGAGACCCTAATGGGTGACCAGGCACCGCCGAAACAAGGCGGTATCTAAGTCGGCTAAGTCTCTCGACTTTATGGCGCGTCGTGCCAAAGCTCAACGCATGAGGGCGTCGGCGCGATAAGCGTTTTCGCATGGATCATGACCGTTGAGCGCGAGGTGCACCAGCGGTTTTTTTTATTATGACCATGACCGATCAACACACCAGGCAGCGACCGCTGCCGCGCCGGCCCAGCACCCTGCGTTCGATCATCATGTTTTTGTCGGTGATCGGGCCGGGCATCATCACCGCCAACGCCGACAACGACGTCGGCGGCATCACCGTCTACTCGCTGACGGGTGCGCAATTCGGCTATTCCATGCTGTGGTTGCTCATCCCACTCACCGTCGCACTGGTGGTCGTCCAGGAGATGTGCGCGCGCATGGGCGCGGTGACGGGCAAAGGCCTGGCCGATCTCATCCGCGAGAACTTCGGCATCAGAATCGCGTTTTGGGTGCTGCTCGTTTTCGTGCTGGGCGATCTCGGCAACACGGCTTCAGAATTCGCCGGCATCGCGTCGGCGGCGCCGATCTTCCAGACGTCGGTGCACTGGCTCTCGAAGTACGCGCTGGTGCCGCTTGCGGCGGTCTTCGTCTTCACCGTCGTGACGCGCGGCAACTATCGCATCGTCGAGAAAGTCTTTTTTCTGTTCTGTTTCATCTATCTATCGTACGTGATCAGCGGCTTTCTCGTGAAACCGGACTGGCACGCGGTGATGAGCCAGTTCGTCCTCCCGCACTTCACGCCGTCGAAGGCGTACTTGCTGACCGCCGTCGGCGTCATCGGCACCACCATCTCGCCGTGGATGCAATTCTATATCCAGTCGGCGATCGTCGAGAAAGGCATCAAGATCCAAGACTACAAGTATTCCCGAATCGACGTGGTCAGCGGCGCGATATTCACCGACGTCATCGCGTTCTTCATCATCGTCGCCAGCGCCGCCACGATCTTCATTCACAATAGCCACGCGGCGGCAGGCTCGCAGATCGTGGTCAACGATGCGGGCCAGTTGGCTCAGGCGCTCGGACCGCTCGCCGGCAAGTACGCCTCGCTGCTCTTTGCGGTCGGGCTGCTCAACGCCGCTATCTTCACCGCCTCGATCTTGCCGCTCTCGACCGCGTACTACGTATGCGAGGCATTCGGCTTTGAATCGGGCGTCGACAAACGCCTCCGTGAAGCGCCGTTTTTTTACGGCCTCTACGCCGCGCTCATCGTGATCGGCGCCGCGGTCGTGCTCGTGCCACACGCGCCGCTGTTGGGGATCATCTTCTGGTCTCAAGTGCTCAACGGCGCGCTGCTGCCCGTCGTGCTGCTGCTGATGCTGCTGCTCATCAACAACAAATCGCTGATGGGGAGTTACACGAACGGGCTGGCCTTCAATCTCATCGCGTGGGCGACCGTCGTCATCGTGGGCGCCCTCACGCTGGTATCGACCCTGCAGCTGTTCTTCCCGTCGTCCGGCGGCTAGCGCTTCAACGGCCGCGCCGACGAACGCGACTTGCCGACGCGCGGGAACATTTTGCGCAGTTTTTCGGGTAGCAGCACGTCGACCGCATCGTCGACCGTGACGATGCCTTGCATGCGGCCGCCCGCGTCGACCACCGGCACGGCCATGAGATCGTATCGCGCGATCGTCGTGGCCACCTCTTCGTGCGACGCGTCCAGCGGAACCGTGATGACGTCATCGATCATGACGTCTTTCACCGGCGTTTCGGGTTTGGAGCGAATGAGGTCCCGCAAGCTCAACACTCCCGAGATCTGATTGTCGGCATCGATGACGTAAATATAGTAGACGAGTTCGGCATCGTCCGCCGCGTTGCGGATGTGCGCGAGCGCATCCGCGATCGCAAGACCCGGCGGCACGGAAAGGTAGTCGGTCGTCATGAGCCCGCCGGCCGTCGACTCGTCGTGGCGCAGCAGCTCGCGGACGTCCTTTGCGTCCTCGGGCTCCATCAGGCTCAGGATATTCGCCTGCGTCTCCGGATCGACTTCGGCGAGCAGATCCGCGGCGTCGTCGGCCGCCATGTTCTCGATGATGTCGGCGGCGCGATCCGGCTTCAGATCTTCTAATATGGAAAGCTGCGTTTCAGAGTCCAGCTGCTCGAAGGCGTCCGCCGCAACTTCTTCGTCCAGCGATGCTACGAGCGCCGCTTGATCCCGCACGTCCAGATCTTCGATGATCGCGGCGAGATCGGAAGGATGGATTCGTTCCAACTTGTTCTGGGGCACGCGCAAGCGGATCGGCCCCGCCGGATCGTGCGCAAGCGGCTGGAGCGCATCCCACGGGATCAAGGTGGGCGGATTGCCCGCGCTCGCGGCGCGAGCGAGCACGCGTCGACCCCACGAGGTGAATCCGATGCGACGCACGATGCCGGCCAGTCCGATGTCGGCCGCGATGAGCCGCAGCGACTCGCCCGCCGGCGCGAGCTTGAGGTCGTTCACCCGCACCACCTTGCGGCCGTCGACGTCGACGATCTGTTTGTCTTGGATGTCTTGCGCCAACCGCAATTGCCCTTCGGGCACCGCGGCTTGATCGAGCTTCAGGGGTTCGACGCCGAGCACGACCTCACGTTCGGTCACGGCACGAACGGTCCCGAACGGTGCGTAGCGGAGCGCGCCGTCGCCGCCCTTCACGTAGACGCCGGTGACCGCCGGAAAACTGTCCGCGCCTGCGCCGATCGCCAGATCTTCGACTTTGCCGATGCGGCGGCTGGAGCCGTTGCTCGCGAGCATGACCGGGCGGCCCAACATCTGGCTGACGAACGCTTCGACGAGTTCCAAAAAAGACGACCTCCTTTTCCCATTGTACGGGTCAGACAAAGGCCGCGTCAACCCGAGCCAACTATGGAGGCGCGCATTTGCGATCGCTGGAACGCTCCGACCGCCATGCCGAAGAGTATCGACTCCACGATCGCGGCACGCTTGACGTTCGCCGAAGCGGCCGCGAGAGCGGCGGGGAGCATTTTGAAAGCCAAGCTCGGCACGCACATAGGGGTCCGGTCGAAGGACGTGCGCAGCAATCTCGTGACCGAAGCAGACACCGAAAGCGAGGCGCTCATCAAGCAGGCGATCGCGCGCGAGTATCCCGATGAGGCGATTCTCGGCGAAGAGACCGGTGCGAGCGGCGATCCTTCCCGCGGCCGGTGGATCGTCGATCCGCTCGACGGCACGGTCAACTATGCGCACGGCTACCGGCTGTTCTGCGTATCGATCGCTTTTGAGCGCGACGGCGTCACGCAGGTCGGCGTGGTGTACGATCCGATGGCGCAGGAGTGCTTTCGCGCCGCTTTCGGCGGCGGCGCCGACTGCAACGGGCACGAGCTGCGCGTTTCGGATTGTTCGCCGCTGCTCGACGCGCTGGTGGTGACGGGATTCCCGGCTCACCGGGTGAACGAGCCGCTCGCGAATCTCGCGCCATTCGGAGATTTCTTGAATCTCGCGCAGGCATTGCGCCGCGACGGATCTGCGGCGCTCGATCTCTGTTACGTGGCGGCCGGCCGGTTCGACGGATTTTGGGAGAGCGGGCTGCACGCCTGGGATATCGCAGCGGGAAAGCTCATCGTCGAGGAAGCGGGCGGGCGCGTGACGGACTATCGCGGCGAACCGGCGGCGCTCGACGGCGCCGAGATCCTCGCTACGAACGGCTTGATTCACGACGGAATGGCGGCGGCGCTGCGCAAGTATGCACAAGAAAAAACATAGCGGTTGGGCGGCGGCCGCCGGATGGCGCGACGCGTTCGGCATCTCGGGCAGCGAACACATCGCGTTGGTCGGCGGCGGCGGCAAGACGACGACGATGTGGTCGATGGCGCGCGAGCTGTCGCGCAGCGCGGCGACCGTCGTCACTTCCACGACGAAAGCGGGTGAGGTGCCTATCGGCATCCCGATCGTCGCGTGGGCGCAAGAGCTTCCCGGCCATGACCTGCAAGCATCGATGAGCACAGCGCTGCAGCTCGGGCACCTCGTCGCGCTCACGAGCGGCGCGCGCAACCGCCGGCTCGAGGGCGTTTCGCCGATCGTGGTCGACGAAGTCTTTTTCCGATGCGGCGCCAGTTATATCATCAACGAAGCCGACGGCGCGCGCATGCTGCCGTTCAAGGCGCCGGCGGAACACGAACCGGTCATCGCCTCGACGACGACGTTGGCCGCGATCGTCGTAGGACTGGATGCGCTCGGCGCGCCGATCGACGAATCGCATCTGCATAGGCCCGAGCAGGTGGTCGCAGTCACCGGCGCCGCGTCGGGCTCGCGGCTTGAGCCCGAACACATCGCGTCGATCGTCCGCGCCTACCTGCAGAAAATGGAAGGCTTGGAGAGCTTGCGCGCGGCGGTGCTCATCAACAAGGCGGACTCGGGGCCGGACGATCGGCGCGTGACGGATTTGGCCGCCGCGCTCGCCGACTTGGATCTGGCGGCGATCGTGGCTGCATCGCAAGCCGAGAAGCTCGAGCTTTGGGCGCTTCGGTGACGCGACCATCCGGCCCGTCGGCGTTCGGCCGGCCGTCCATTTGCTGCGCCATCCTGGCGGCCGGTGACTCGTCTCGCTTTGGCGGCGCGAACAAGCTTCTGGCGAAGTTTCGTGGCCGTCCGCTGCTGCAGCATGCCGTCGACGCGGCGCGCGCTTCGAACGCCGTCGCATGCCTGCTGATCGTGGGCGACGATGCCGAGGCGATCGAGAACGGCATCGAGACGCGCCGCTGCGCGATCGTTCACCATGCCGGCTGGTCCGAAGGCATCGCGTCTTCGATCCGCTGCGCCATCGCAACCCGCGGCGACGACGATGCGTGCATCTTTCTCGTGGGCGACGAGCCCTTCGTCGGTGCCGGTGACATCAACGCGCTGATCGCCGAACACGAGATGCATCCGAAGGCCATCGTCGCGCTCCGAGCGAGAAAGACGTGGGGCACGCCCGCCCTGTTTCCGAACTCCGACTATGCGGGATTGCTTCGGCTCAAAGGCGATCGCGGAGCGAAGGGATACGCCGAGCGCCGAGCGCGGCGGCTGCGATTCGTCAGCGCCAGTCATCCGCAGGCGTTTTCCGATGTCGATACGCGAGCCGATCTCAGACGGTTGGCGTCGACCCGTCACCCCCGAATCGAAAAAACCCGGAACTCGCCGGTTTCACGGTCGGGAAGTTCGATCACGTCCTGAATCCGGGCGCCTTCGGGCCCGGCCGCGCACCAGTTACGGAAGCGTCCGAGGTTTTCGCGCGGACCTTCGGCGACGATCTCGACGTCGCCATCGGGCAAGTTGCGAACCCACCCGGCGAGACCTTCATCCTCAGCGGCGTCGACCGCGCTTTGCCGGAAGAAAACACCCTGCACGCGCCCCTTGATGACGACGTGAATGCGCGGCATTAGGAGGGGGTGGGATTCGAACCCACGAGGACTCGTGCCCTAACGGTTTTCAAGACCGCCGCTTTCAACCGCTCAGCCACCCCTCCATAGATTCCGGCCTCGATTCTATCGGCATTTGCGCGCGCTATCTGAAGGACAATACCGTTAGTCCGAACTCATTACCGGCATTTTGACGACATTCTGCCCAGCGTTCTCAGTGCCCCGCTCCGCGGCGCAAGAACCCAGCTACCCGCGCAATTGGCGATTCGGCACCATCCCGCGCCCGTACCGGTAGCCAGCAGTCTTCAACGGGCGCCGCAAATATTGACTTCCCCAGCGGTGCCAGTCCGTAAAAATCCTCAATCGTGCGCAAAACGCTATAGTGGTCTATCGGTTCGTCGTAACGCCCGGGCTTCACGCCGTCGCCGATGAAAATTGTCGGGATGTGGTTAGTACGCTGTTCATCGCTCTCATCCCACGTTATAATCACGAGCGCACCATGCTTTCGCGCCCAGTCTACAATTGGCCCTACATTTTCGCGTAGCCACATGTCGCCAGTAGAAATGGAGCCGTCGTGCATGTCATGGGCGAGATTTGGTATTATAAACGAAACTGTCGGCAGACGATCGTAGGAAGATGGAAGCGACGTCAGCGGAAGATTTTCACTCTTCGGTACATCGTCAAAATTGACCCATGGATTGTGTTTGCGAACGTAGCCATGCTGCTGATCATCTGCTTTACATCCCAAATAACCGACGGCGGGCATCCCCTCTGCGTACCCGCCGAAACTAAATCCGGCAGAATCCAGACGACCGGCGAGCGTCGGAGCTGAACTTGGCACGGTTTTCTGAGGGCAGTGATCCCCATCGCCGTTCGTGACTCCGGCAAAGAGAGCGAGATAGTTGGGTTGGCTCGGGTGCGCGACGCCCGATGAGTGCGCGAAGAATGCGCCATCGCGAGCCAGTTCGTTGATGTAGGGCGCGTGAGTTGAACCGATAATTGAGTCAGATGCCTTGTTTTCTTCAATGACCACAATGACGTGACTCGGGCGCGGGGGGTGCTGCCACTTCTGAACGACGGCAGCAACGAACGTCGGCGACAACTTCGTACGTCCGTTGGTGAACAATACGGTCAGCAATGCGAAACAGACGATTATCGCACCGAAAAGGATGACCGCGATCAGGCGTCGTCGCGAAAAAGCCGTCACCGTGCGCAATTCACCAGTTGACAGTCGTTTCACTCGGAGGCAAATTGCCCAATTTTCGGAGGTACGGCACGAACGAGTTTCGTCGTCCTGGCGCCGGGCGCATGCACCAAAATCAGTGCAACCCTCTACTGACCATGCGAGCGCGCAATTGATCCGGATCCGCTCCTTGAGCGCGCACCCAACGAACCGAATTGTCGTAAAGCCGTTCGAAGTTCTTCCACACGAAACCGCCCGCGATCTCCCTATGGATGAGCACAACACCCTCTAGATTGATCCATGCGCTCATCAGCCGCCCGATCGCGGCTTTGTAGATGATCTCACCGTCAATGAGACCCTCATCAACATAAGCACCGACGCGCTCGAAAAAGCGCAAGAGAACGAGCTCTTTGTGGACGTTCGGGTCGCCGAGTGCGATGAGCTCCACGTCTTTAAGGAAGGCGGGGTCTTTCAATTTCTCCGGTAACTCGTGCATGACGAAGCGCCGTGCGTCGTCGATAAGCGGCGAGTCGAGCTCGGCGAAGATGCCCATCGCGCCTTCGAGCTGCGTCGCACGGCGAAGCTGACCGAGTTGCCGGCCACCGAGAATCGCGGTGAACAGGATGATAAGCGCCGTAGCCGTAGTACCGATCGCCGTGATGGCTTCCCAATCATCGCTTCCTCGCTAGCCGGCCTCTGCGGCCTCAGCTCGTAGCGCGCCTCCAGGGTGAGACAGAAAGTTAGGCTGGGTTCTCCCGAGAAAGGAGGAACCCATGGCACGCGCTCGTCGGATTTTGATAAAGAGTTCAACACCCGCACATCAACACTCGTTACGCATGGCGCGTTCTAGAAGCCGCGGGGTCAGCAAGAAAAAGCCCCGCGCACTGCGAGGCTTTTTCGTAACCGGTTGAACAGCTAGGCGGCCGGAGGAGCCGAGGGGTGCACCGACGGACGCGGCGTTGCCTTCGCCGGGTGTCGCACAGGTCTCCTGACGGATGTCTTATGCAGCATGGGTTTCGTGACGATTGTCTTATGCAGCATGGGTTTCGTCACGATTATCTTATGCAGCACGGGCTTCGTGACGATGGTCTTATGCAGCACGGGCTTCGTGATCATTGCCTTATGCAGCACGGGCTTCGTGATCATTGCCTTATGCAGCACGGGTTTCGTGACGATGGTCTTATGCAGTACGGGCTTCGTGATCAGTGCCTTATGCAGCACGGGTTTAGCGACCGTCCGATGCACCGCCGGTTTGGCGATCGTCAAAGCATGAATCAGCGGATGCAGTACCGGATGGTAGACGGGATGTGCGATTACGATGTGCGCAGGTAGTGAAACGATCTTGGGCCTTATGCTTGCGATCCGCTGAATCTGCACTTGCTGTGTCTTGAACGAAAACCGCGTCAAGACCGGAGCCTTCGCCGCAAATCGCTCAGTGATGAATGTTCTCGAAAGTACGACCGGGTGCTTCACCACGGTAACTGACGAGCAGTGTAGATTCGCTGTCGTCGGAACGATCGGAATCGCACCGCGGATCAACACGATCTGTTTCAAGCGCTGCGACCGTACGAGCTGCGTATGTCGAAAGTTACCGGCGCGCCAGGCGCTGATCGGCACCATCATAATGCCGCCATAGTATCGCGCGTTGCCGTAGTAGTTATAGATGTTCGTGATGTTCGTGACGTTCGCCACGGTGCTCGCCGGATAGGACGCATTCTGGCCGTACCAGGGTTGGTATTGCTCGCCCGGGGCCAGCGGAATCCAGCCGATACTCGCGTTGTTGTAGTAGCTCGGGTAGCCGGAATTACCGAGCAGGCCACCCAGCAGGCCGCTGAGCAGGCCTCCCGTGTTGCCGCCATTGTTGCCGGTCAAGAAGAAGGTGACGAGGGCGGGCAGCCACGCCGACGCGAGAGACGCGGATGTCGTTTGGGTTTGATAGGCCGGCGGCTGCCAGAGCCAACCGCCATAGTTGGCCCTGTAGAGCCAGCTTCCGTAGTGGGAGGGCGCGTAGCCCCAAGGCTCATTGGCGACCCAGGTGTAGCCGTAACCAGGCTCCCAGACCCACTGACCGTTCTGATACGGCGCGAAGTTTGTCTGACTCTGGTTGTTTGGCGCCCATGCGTAACCGTAGCCCGGCACGTTTTGCCACTGGCCGTAATTCGCGAAGTTCGAGTAGCCGGCGAGCGTTGGCGCGAGATACGGATTGGAGTTATACGCCGACACCATCGAGTGATCGCGCGAAGCGTTGAACTGATCGAATGAATCCCAGGCAATCGCGCCTTGCATCACGGTCGACGGATTCGAGTACGGGCCGTAAGCGACGAGCGTCGAGCCGGGTGTGAGCGTCTGCCAACCGGCGCCGGTTGCGATGGCGGCCTCGCCGCTGCGCACCGTTACGAGCGTTTGTCCGTTACCCAGAACCGATACGCGGTAGTCGCCGCTTTGGCTCGGGCGGAGCGTCAACGACGGGGTGTCGATTTGGGGGCTGCCGTCCGCGCCCTGTAGCTCGGCAAGGTCGATGGTACCCGACGCGAGCTGCATCTCGCGCGAGCTTGGATCGAGATTGACGAAGCGCACCTGCGTACTCTGCGCGAGCCGAAGCATCGAGATGCCGTCGAACTGGACTTCGGCATCCGAACCTGCTCCGGTCGCGATGTAATCACCGGGCATCAAGGGCGCGTTGATCGTGGCGGCAACTTGCGCTCCGCTGTCGCCGCGCACGATGGTGACATAGCCGTTGGCAACGCTTACGTTCGCCACGCCGGGAGCGCCTGGGTAAGATTGGGCCAGCGCCGGAGCGGCGCTTGCGAAGGCGCACGCCGAGGTTATGGTCGCGGTCAGAAACGTTCCGAGAAGGCTCTTGTATATGCTCATAATTGGCTGGTTACCTCACATCACATACATTCAACGAAGATTTTCGGAGCCGAGTTCCAATCATCGCGAATGCCGGTCAACGCTGCGTTAGGGTTCGTTAATGCGACCGACTCGTGGTGGCGTATCGCCGAGATTCGAACCGCGCGCCTGCAGATTGAAGCAAACGGCCCATGAACGGCCGGCTTTCATGTGGTAGCATCAGGCTGGGCTATTTATGGATATGTCGCCGTTCCATCGGGTATTTGACAGATTCGTAATATTCGCGCGCGATCACGGCGCACCGTTGTGGCTCGTGGCGATCTGCGCGGCAAGCATTGTTCTGGGCGCGGTCTTTCGCTTCTCGAACCTCGATACCAAGATCTACATGAGCGACGAAACGGTGACGTCTATGCACGTCGCCGGCTATACTTTGCAGGAGTTCCGCGCGCAGCTTAGGGGAAACCAGGCGATAGACGCCGTCGAGATGGTGCGTCGCTTCCAGGGGCCGAGATCGCACCGAGGAGCGCAAGCCATCATTCATGCCCTGGAAACTTCCGATCCTCAGCATCCACCAGTCTACTATCTAGCGGAATGGCAATGGCAACGATGGTTCGGCGATTCCGTACATGCGCGTCGCATCCTCTCCGCCATTTTCGGAACACTTGCCATTGGAGCTGTCTTCTGGCTCTCGTTCGAACTATTTTCTTCGGCATCGTTCGCATGGCTCTCGGCCGCAATAGTTGCAGTTTCGCCATTTCAAGTAATCTATTCGCAGCAAGCGCGGGAATTTAGCCTTTTTGCGCTGGTCAGCGTGCTGTCATCCGGTGCGCTCTTGCATGCCCTCCGACGAAACACACTGTGGTCCTGGGTCCTATTCGCGTTGGTGACGACGCTCATGCTCTACACAGCAGTGCTGGGGCTGGTTCTTGTCACGACATTCTTAGTCTACGTATTGTTCCGCGAGCGCGCCCGCTGGACCAGGCCGGCTCGCGGCTTCGTTGTAAGCGCCGCCGCGGCAGTTGCGCTTTACGCCCCCTGGCTCTTCGTGGCTGTGGCAAATCGCCAGAATGCGGAAGCGGCAAACGGGTGGTGGGCCGTAGCGCTTTCGCCAAAGATCTACGTGGCAAAGCTTGTGTTCGCCGTCGGTTCGGTGTTCTTCGACGCCGAATACTCCAACGTTCGATTTGCGGTTTTCCTATTGCCGATTTTCGCGCTGCTGGCTTACGCGCTGTGGACGACCTTGCGCGCTCGAACCCCGAACGGACGCGTTTTCATCCTGTCGCTGGTTGCCGTCAATGCGCTGCTTTTTCTGGGGTCGGATATACTTCTCAAAGCGAGTCGCGCTACCCAGATACGATATCTCTTTTTGACCGCAATCGGGTTGGAGCTCGCGCTCGCATATGGACTGATCCTTGCGGCTTCGAGCAAGGTTCGCCGGACAACGCTCGCTTCCGGTAGCGGCATCGTAATCGTGTTAGCCCTCGGTATATTTTCGTGTGCGATCGAGCAGCCAAAAAGCATCTGGTGGACAAACATCAGCGATGCGAGAATCGCGAAGGCGGCTTCTTATATCGATTATAGTAAGCATGCCCTCGTCCTGACGACGCCCGATATTGCGCTCAAACTGTGCGATTTTGCGCGGTCAGATCCAAAATTCGCGTTTGTGGTCAAGACGGTGGGATCCCTTCACCGCAGAAGCGGGGACATTTATGCGGTGGGCGAGGATTCGGGGGTCTTAGCGAGAGCGGAGTCTCAGATGCATTTACGCGCAATTCCGCTCAATCTCGACGTCGCCGAACAGCGGATTGTTAAAGACATTCACAGGCAGGTTCGACGATTGCATCGGGCGCTGCTCACTCCGAAATCCAACACGACGGCTTGGCGCCTCGTACCGCAATAGTAAGCGCGAGGCTCGTCCCCAGTCCCAAATGACCATCATTTCATGGCCCATGGGCACCAGACCGCGGCCAATTCCGCAGTTACAATTGACGTACGAAAGTCGTCGCAGGCGGCACACTTGAAGGCCCGCCGAGCCTGACCATTGTATCATCATTACTGATCCCTGGTTCTCACCGTCCGGCGCCTTCTATTCGGCTTGGTTTCAATCCCAAGAAACCATCACATGGCCGCCTTCGTTCAGGAAAAATTGCACTATCCGGACAAGGACAAATACATCTACGTCAGCCATGAGCACAAAGACCATTTTGATTTGGAATTCTTGAATTCGCTGCGTTCGCGCGACTTTGAGCTGCTGATTCCGAAATTTCGCAGAAACGCCCTTGCGCTTGATGACGAAGCACCCGTCACGGCTCGTCAATGAAGCGCTAAGCGCTTGAGGCGCCTCCCCAATAACGCGAGTTCCTCGTTTCAATTTTTGGGACAATGGGTAGAAACGCGGTTGCCGGCCAGCGCTAACCGTGCGAGCACATTGGTCGGCGTCACCACGCTCGGGTGGACGGCGATGCTCATGACGATGCTCGGTTCGGACCGCTTTCCGCATACCATCGGGCCGTGGAAACCGGCCGAGTGGTAAAACCGGACGTGCCCCAAAGTCGCGGTCACCGTCGCGGCGCTCGCGAGTCGAAACTGAAAGGCGAGCCGAACAAGGCGCTTCGGTTTTTGCGGCTGCTTGGCCCCGGCTTCATCGTCGGAGCATCTGACGACGACCCCTCGGGAATCGCGACATATGCCGCCGCCGGCGCAGCTTTTGGATTCGCAACGCTGTGGACGACGCTCGTCACGATCCCGATGATGACGACCGTGCAATTCATCTGCGCGAAGATCGGCCAAGTCAGCGGCCGCGGTCTGGCAGGCGTCATCCGCAAACACTATCCCCGCTGGGTGCTCTATCCCGTCGTCTTCGGACTGCTGATCGCCAACACCATCAACGCCGGCGCAGACATCGGGGCCATCGCGGCGGGCGTCAACATTTTTGTTCCGATCAAGGCTGTAGCGCTCATCGTGCCGGTAGGCGCAACGTTGCTCGTGCTGCAGATACTGCTCTCGTATCGTACGATCGCGAACACCTTCAAGTGGCTCGCGTTGGCTCTCTTCGCGTACATCGGATCCTCGCTCCTGAGCCATCCGCACGCCGTCGATATGCTTCGGGGGACGTTCGTTCCGGCGTTCCGATGGAATAGCGATTATCTGGCGATCCTCGTAGCGCTTTTAGGCACGACGATATCGCCATACATGTTCTTCTGGCAATCCAGCCAGGAAGTAGAAGAGGACATCGAAGCCGGCCGGCGCTGGATCTGGCAGCGGAAGGGCACGACGAAAGCCGAGCTGCGCTATACCGCGTGGGACGTCGGCATCGGCATGTTCTTTTCGAACGTCGTAGCGTATTTTATCATCGCGGCGACCGCTGCAACGCTCTTTCAGGCTGGCCACCACGACGTCTTGTCGGCCGCAGATGCGGCTCGCGCGCTGGAGCCGTTGGCCGGAAAGGCCGCCGGACTGCTATTTGCGCTCGGCATCATCGGCGCAGGCGTGCTCGCCGTTCCTATCCTGACCGGCTCAGCCTCGTACGCGATCGCCGAATCGTTCGGCTGGAAATGGGGCCTCGATGAAAAACCGCAAAACGCCATTCGATTTTACGGGATCATCGCGCTGTCAACCGTCGCGGGGCTCGAGATCAATTTCCTCGGCATCAATCCCTTCAAAGCATTGGTCTGGACGGCCGTCATCAACGGGCTGCTGGCGCCGCCGCTGCTGGCGCTGATCATGCTGATCGGGAACAACAAAAAGGTGATGGGCACGCTGACCAACGGGCCGCTGACGAATGTCGTCGGGTGGATCACGACCGCGGCCATGTCAGCTGCGGCAGTCGGTCTCATTGCGACGTGGAGCCACTGACCTACGACTCATCGTGAGATTTGGCTAGGCTTGATTGACTTTCAAGACGAGGTAGTGAGCGTAGTGGCGTCGTCTTGAAAACCACCAGCGGAGTTCGAATCCGGCATCGCGGATGAATCGCTCGTAGACCGGGATCATCGCAATGACCGGAATGCGCTCGGGCGTCGAAGATCCATAAAACGCTGCACGCCGATTTAAATGATGCTGATCGAAGATATAAGGGAATTTGCGGCGCACCGACTCGGGGACCGATGGAATAACATTGAGGATCACGACTGAGCTTGGAGCAGCGACCCGAAAAAGGTCGTGAACCAGGTCAAAGTGCTCGCACCTGACGTTGTCCCGGCCGAACCGCGATGAAGGGTTGTCGACGACGATCAAATCGAACTTCTTCGGCTCCGAACGAAGCGCCGAATACGAGTCACAGATCCGCACGGTAGCGCGCGGAAACCCTTGTCGCAAGACCGAGTCGCACGCGGGGTCGTGCTCCCAGATATCGAGCGAACGCACTTCGGCGGCGTAGTCGATGGTGTGGAACCCGCCGTTCCCGCCGAACACCTCGAGGGCGCGGCACTCGTCGACCCTGATGTCCCTCCGGCGAAGCTCGCGAAAAACTGAGTGCATCGGCTTCAGCCGCAGAAATCGTCGGGACGCCGATATCGCCCGGTGAAGCATCTTGCTCCCCTTCTTTTTGCAGTTACCGGTACCGGACGGCGTGCGGGCCTTCGGGAAGAAGGAGTTGGACTATTTCACAATGACCGCCGAGCTCGGTGGCAAGACCGCTGGCATCGAGCCGCTGAACGACATTGTGCCGCCGTCGAATACGGAGCCGCCGCTGAGAACCAGTGCCCGCGTGTAGCCGGACAGCGCATACGGATGCGCATTCCACTCATCGGGGTTCACGACAACCGCGCACGGGCCGATCGCCGTTGCGCGTTCATAGCAGGCGCGATATTCCCGGGCGTACACACCTGTCGCGCCGACTTGCAATGCGGAGATATCCGACGGTTCGCCGACGCGCGGACTTGTTAGGACGAGACCGTTCTCCGGCCCGACGAAGTTGTTGACATCGATCGGATTTGCGTAATAGGCTTCTTCGAGCAGAGAGTTGGCCGGATTGTAGGTCAAGAAAAACGACGCAAGAACGAAGATACGGTCGGCCTGCGACGCATCGCCATTTGACATCTCGGTATTGAAACACCAAAACAGGTGTCCGGTTTTCACAACGGCGATCTCGTCGTTTTCCTCCACGGTCCAACCGCGCGACGGCGCAACGCCCGTCTTATGCCCCCAGCTGTTTCTGTATCCATAGCAGCCTTCGAGCATGGCCGCGGACGGAATCTTCGTCGCCTTCAACACTGCAACCACCGTTGGGTCGGTTTTTGGACCGGGCGGCAGCCCGTTGTAGATGACCATCGGAATGCCGGCGGCGTTGACGCCCGCAGCTATCGCCGACGCCAACCGCGCCGTGTTGCATGACACGGAGGGTATGTCGTACGGCTGCATTCCGACGTCGTCCGCGAAATACGCGTCGTATCCCGGGCGCGGCCTCACCTCGTCGTTGAGCCAGAGCGAAAACGTTTGCGGGTTCCTCGGATCGAGCTCGTAGCCGCCGCCGGTGACGACGATCTTGTTTCCGCGGCAATCAGTTGACACCATGGACGTATTCGCCTGCACGTCCTTCCAGGTAGCCGAGCACCCCGAACACGGGTACGATCGCATGAAGTCCGTATAAGCGTACGTCTTCATCCCGGCTGCGCGGGCGGCGGCGACATTTTTCTGAGAAGGGTTAGCGCACCAATCGACGTAGCGCGCAAGTTGCGACGGATCGCGTGTCGAGCCGAGGTAGCCCCCGCAGTAGACCGCCGTAAGCAGATGCGCGCGAACACCGGGATTAGCGCCGGGCGCCGGGTCGGACATCGCTATCGCGACTGGAGACAGCCTAACGGTCGGTCTCCCCGACGTCACGGCTACGACGGCAGCCGCAGACGCACGTGCCGAGCTCGTGGAGGCATGCTGACATGCCGCGATCAACAAAACGAATGCGCAGACCCACACCACCTGTCCGCCCTTCAATGCCTCACACCTCCTCGAGCATGATACGTCGGATTCATTCCTTCGCCGCGGTGATGCGGCCGCCATCTCCTCTAGGACTTTGGAATCAAAACGGATCCCCGTTAGGCTCGTCCGGCCCTCCCCGCGACGATGCTATAATCAATGATGATCGCGGCCGATGAGGCTGCCGATCCGGTTACGGCCATCCGGCCGCAACTGACGCCGAAGCAAAAAGCCGCAGAGGGGGGAACTCTTTGGTTCGGCTTCACCAGAGAAAACAGGAGTGGGATATGTATTCGACTCCCCAGATCATCGCCTCGTTCGACGAGGACCAAATTCTCGGCGAAGCGCGCGGCGAGAGCGGCTCCCAAGATAGCTGAGCCGCATACCCGGTTGTGGGAGCGGCATCGGTAACGATGTCCGCTCCCTCTGTATCATCATATAATTAATTCGATATGTCTGCCACGCTGTTATCAGCCCACTTGACGCAGTGTTTTTCGGTGCTCGACCGGACGATCGTATTTACGACCGATTCGAGTGACGTCATGCGCTACTTCCAAGCGACGTATCGGCGCCTTATGACCGACGGAGCGGCGCCGAACGCACCGCGCGACGTCGCCGCCATCATCTATAGCGACGAAACGACGCCGCGGGTAACCTTCAACGGAGCTCCAGTCGAAATGAGCTCGAAGCGGCTCGACTCGCCCTTTCACGCGGCATTCCACGGCAGCAGCAAGCTTTTCCGCCTGAGCATGCGGCTCGGCGGCGCTTGGCAGTCGGTCTACGCGGCGGCGGTACGGGTGAAGAATCGCGCCGTGTTGATAGCCGCTCCTACGAATACCGGCAAGACGACGCTCGCTTTGGAACTCATCCGCCGCGGAGCACGCTTGTACGGCGACGAATTCGTTTGCATTCGAACGAGCGACAACGTGGCTTGCGCGTTTCCGCGGACGCTCATGATCCGCGAAAAAACGCTGGCGCTCGTCACCGACGCGCGATTGAACGCTTCGGTCGCGGGGGTCGAACCGCGCGTGACTGCGTCCGGCGAAAAGGTGTGGGATTTCGTGGATGCGGGCGCCGTCTACGGCGAATCGGTCTGGGCGCAGCCCGCGCCGCTCGGCGCCGCCGTCCTGTTGTGCCGAGGCTCCGGAGCGCAAACGAGTATCGAGCGGATTTCACCTGCGGCTGCCTCGATGGAACTTGCGACCCGATTCAATACCGAGCGTCTCGAGTTCGCGCAGCTTGCCGGAATCGCGCAAATGTTTGCGAGCTTGCCGTGCTACCGATTGAGTGCCGGCAATCCTCGCGCCGCGGCTGGCGCGCTGCTGGAAACGCTCGGTTGATCGTGCGCATTTGCGCCGAGTTGCTGCGTCCGATCGACGCTTTGGAGCGCGAATCGATCGCGGGTCAAACGGACCGCGAAGTCACGCTCAACTGGTTCGGCACGATCGTGGCCGTGCGTTTCGACGACGCTGCGGCCGCCGAAATCTACCGGCGGCGATATCAGGCGTTCGCCGGATCCGGGCCGCCGAAGCTGTCGGCACGCGTGTACGCCGAAGCGAATGGAAATTATTGTTTCACGACCGATCTCGGGCGCTCGTATCGCTGGACCCATGGGCCGCTCACACCCCGATCGATCGCGTTCTTGGCCGACATCGTGGTGCGCCGCATTTACTTTTCGGAAATTGCGACCTTTGCGTCGTTTCACGCAGCTACGATCGCCGTCGACGGAGTCGCAGCCGCCATCGTGGCGTCATCGCGGGGTGGCAAGACGACTACCGCCATCGCCTGCGCGCGGCGCAAGATGCCGGTGTATTCTGACGAGCGCTGCGTCGTGATCGACGGTTTCGCCCAGCCGTTTCCGCGCTCTCTGAGCATCCGGCGCGAAGCGCTGCACCTGCTTGCGCTCGATTCCGTGGTCGACGACGGCGGCATCGGTTCGCGGCTGCGCGCGCGGCGCTTCCAGCCATGGACATGCGCCGGATTCGAAGAGGTCTTTGGCACGCCGTCGCTGCCGCCGGCTGCGCCGTTGGCCGCCATATTTTTCATCGATGGTTACGCGCGAACCCCAAGCGTTCGCCCGCTCTCGAACACGAGCGCGCTGCCAAAGCTGATAGCGGCTCCGCTGCGTTCGCAGGAGCGCGGCATCGACAGCGTCGCACTGGGCATGTCGCTGCTTCGTCAATCGACTGCGTTTTCGCTGACGCTCGGATCACCGGACGAAACGGCTCTCGCCATTCGTGCCGCCGTCAGAACGAGCACCGCTCAATGCCAGGCTTGTTGACTCGCGTTGCGCCCGCGCCGTCCGCGGGCCGCAGTGCTGAAATGATCCGCATGTTGGCAGCGGCCGGAAAGATGCCGAAAGTTGCCATGAGCGGAGTCAGCATGCTGCCGCTGCTCCGCGAACCGATGACTCTCGCGCTCGGGCCGGCTCGCGACCTCCGCGTGGGCGATGTCGTCGCGTACGTGCATCGCGAGACGATCGTCGCGCACCGAGTCGTCGGGTTCCTGCCTGGCGGAATACAAACGTCCGGCGACGCCTTTCCCCATGTAGCGGATGCGATCGATCGGGCCGACGTCATCGGATTGGTTGCAGCGGTGTTCGCCGACGATAAGCCGGATGCGCGACGGATCGACAGCTGGTGGTTCCGCATTCGCGGTCATTGGATGGCGCAGTCGCGCGACACGCGTTGCACGCTCATGCGGTTGCGGCGGATCGTCCGGGCAGCCACCCCTTGGCGCAGGCCGCGTGCGTTTGGCGCGCTGGTGGAGTCGTTGAGCGCCGTCGAGCAGCGGGACCGCGCGCGTCTGTTGCGGGCCATTGCTGCCGTCGATCCGAGTGCGCTTGCCGCCACGGCAGCCCGTCACCGCTGCGCGGGTCTGCTTGCGGATGGAGTGCGCCGGCTTGCGGTCGAACATTCGGCGCTCGACGGGCTGAGCGCGGCGCTTCAGGCGGCCGGCCGCGCGGCGGTCGCGCGATCCTTCGTGCTGCGCGAGCGGATCAACAACGTCTGCGAGGCGCTCACGAAAAGCGGCGTGGATTTTGCGCTCTTGAAAGGTGCGGCTCGCTTATACTCGGGCGAGGCCGGCGCTGAGCTCCATTGGTCGGACGACATCGATGTCCTGGTAAAACGCACCGATCTTGACGCGGCAGCCGCAGCGATACAGGCTGCTGGTTATCGCGAGCGAGCTGGCGCTGTCCAAAGCGCCAGGTATCGCGCGCACCATCATCACGCAGCTCCGCTGTATCCATTGGGAGGCGGTCCCCCCGTCGAACTGCACGTTTTTTTGGCCCGCCCCGGCGCGACGTCGCTTGCGCTCGATTGGAATTCGCTAGCCGCGCACTTTCAAAGGGTCGTTGGGCCGGCCGGCCCCGTTCGATGTCTCGGGCCGGTAGCGGCGGCAACCCACCTCGCCGTCCATTCCATCGGTCTACCGCGGCTTCGCGACGTCATGGTACTCGCCAGATTGCTGAGGGCCAACGAACGGTCGTTTGCCGGCGAACTTAGCGCGGCCATCCATAACGAGCGCACCGATCCGGTACGGCTGCAAGCGTCGGTGCTAATGGCGGCTCGGATCGCGGGCGTGCAGTGCTCCGCGAGCCGCGCCGCCGATCGCTATCTCGAGTGGGTTAGCCGGCGCGAGGATCTGCCGCGCTATCTTCGGCGCCGCAGCCAGCTCATCGAAGCCTGGTACGGCGCGGGCTGCCAACCCAAAAGGATCAACTGGGCGATCCTCGCGCCCTATCCGCGCGTCGACCGGATCTCAATCTGGCGACTTCGCTGGAGAGCCGCGGGCAGGATCATCTCCGGCTGCTCCGCGTGGCTGTTCGCGGCGATGCTCCGCCCAGACAAGCGCGCGGGAGCGTCCGTATGATCGCCGTCGAGCACATTTCGAAATCTTTTCCAAAACGGTTCGGGTATATCGACTGGCTGAAACATCGCGGCAGGCCGCCGCGCCGAACGGCACTGTGCGACGTCTCGCTCCGCGTGCGGAAAGGCGAACTGTTCGGACTGGTTGGTCCGAACGGCGCTGGAAAAACGACGCTCTTGAAGCTGATCGCGTCGCTGGCCATTCCCGACGCCGGCTCGATCGTCGTCGATGGTATCGACGCAACGAAGCACCCGCTCGCCGTCAAACGTCATCTGGGTCTGGGCATCAGCGAGGAGCGCAGTTTTTACTTTCGCCTGACGGTGCGGCAGAACATGGAATTTTTCGCCGCGCTCGCGGGCTTGCGCGGTCGCGAGCGAACGCGCAAAATCGTCGAGTCTATTGATCTCGTCGATCTCGGCTCGATGTTCGACATGCGCTTCGACAGCCTGTCGTCCGGCATGCGCCAGCGGCTGTCGCTCGCTCGAGCAGTCCTTGCCGATCCGCCCGTGCTGCTCGTCGACGAACCGACCCGCGGCGTCGACCCGATTCACGCCGATCAGATCCGCAGCCTTTTGCGCGACGAGCTCGTTACGAAACGCGGCAAAACCGTGCTGCTGACGACGAATATTCTCGAAGAAGCGTGGAGCATCTGCGACACGGTTGCCGTGCTCAATCGCGGCCTGATCGTCGATTCGGGTTCGCCTCGCGCGCTCGATTCGCGGCTGCAGCGCCGCCTCCGTTACGACATCACCGTCGATCGCTCGAGCGACGCGCTGCTCGGACGCCTCAGAGCGATTGAGGGCGTTAGCGTCGTGCAATCGGATTCTGAAAGCGGCGAGATCGACGGCGTCACGATTCGCGTGGATCTGACGCCGTCGGCGCAGGGGCTGACGAACTTGCTGCGCGCGCTGAGCGTGAACGGCACGCTGGTTCGCAACTTCCGATCAACCGGCATGCGCCCGCTCGACATATTCCGCGAAGAAGGCGACGATGGCAGCTAGCTCCGCGGCGCTCAAAGCATTTGCCATCTTCACGCGCGACGCGCGTCTCGCGCGGTCGTATTCGGTCGCCTTCTGGCTTCAATGGCTGGGAATCGTCGTCGAGGTGACCGCGCTGTACTTCATCTCGCACCTGGTGGGGCCGTCAACGCTCTTCGGCATCGGCGGCCGCACAGCGCCGTATTTCGATTACGTCATCGTCAATGTCGCCTTCGTGCGCTTTCAGAGCACGGCGATCCAATGCTTCCAGCAAGCGATCCGCGGCGACCAAATGCTCGGCACGTTGGAAGCGGTCCTCGCAACGCCCACCGGGCTGCCGCTCGTCGTGCTGTCAGCGGGGCTATGGGCTTTCACGCTTACCGCGCTGCAGGTTTCGTTGTTTCTTATCCTCGCCACGCTGTACGGCCTCAATCTGTCGCACGCGAATCTCGCAACCGCCGGGGCCTTCATCGTGCTGACCGTGCTATGCATGTCACCGCTCGGGGTGGTGGGCGCTGCGTCGACCATGACGTTCAAACAGGCCGGACCGACGAACTTCATCATGGGCGGCGCCGCGACGCTGCTCGGCGGGGTGCTCTTCCCCATCGCCAAGCTGCCGCACGTGCTCCAATATGTCTCGTGGTTGCTGCCCATCACGCACGCTTTGAACGGCATACGGGGAGCCGCACAAGGGGCGACGCTCCAGCAGTTGTCTGGAGACGCCGTCTGGCTGGCGGTGGCGTCAGTCATCTTGCTCCCGCTGTCGCTCTTCCTCTTCGCGCGAGCAGTGAGGAGAGCGAAAATCGACGGCACGCTGGGGCACTACTAACGTGCGCCTGAAAGCCGTCGAAGGTTTGGAGTTGCGGACCGTCGGCGATGAAGTTCTCGTTCATCACCCTGCGGCGCAGAAGATCCACGTGCTGAACCAGTCGGCCGGCGAGGTTCTGCGCTTATGCGACGGCACGCGAGATCTCGAAGATATCGTGAGTTGCGTGAGCTCGGCGAATAACATCGAAGCTGCGTCCGTGCGAGATGACATCACCCGAATCGTCGATCAGTTTTCGCAGATCGGTCTCATTCGAGAAGTCTGAGGAAATCAGCTGCGTCCGACTGCCCAACGGCCAATGAGCAATTCTGAGGCGCCCGATAATCCAAACGGCCCAAGGCCCCCAAGGCTGGCGTCAAGCAGTTATCTCGAAGCCATGCAAGTAATGGAACAAGCCATGGGACTCGCCACGATCGTTCATACACGCAACCGCGATCCGCGCTGGCTGGAATTCGTTGCGCGGTCGCAACCGTCGCTCTTCCAATCGCCCGACTGGGCCTCGCTGATGGAGGAGACATACGGCTTTCCGGCTCGGGTTGCGATGGTTTTGGAAAACGGCGCAGTTGTGGGTGGTCTCCCGTACTCGGAGATCGAGGATTTTCGCGGCCGCCGCCGGGTTGCCGGCGCGTTCGCCGACGTCTGCGAACCGCTTGGGGACCCACGAATCTGGCCCATCGTCGAGAGAGCTATGTGCGAAGAGGGTGTTCCGTGGCAAATCAGGTCCCGGGCGAAGCCGTCAGAACTGGCCAGCGAGATTCGTGAGGTCGGCGTGCTGCAAACCGTCGAGTTACAACGCTCCGCAGACGAAGCTTTTTTGAAATGCGACAGCAAGAAGCGCAACAAGCTCCGACTAGGCGCTCGCGCAGCACTCACGAGCCGAAGCATGTACGGCGAATCGTCGATCGATGCATTCTACCGGCTGCATTCGCTCACGCGTAAAGAGAAACACCGATTGCTACCACAGCCAAAAAAGCTCTTTGAAGAGATCGCGCAGCGTTTTCTCCCAGACCGCGGCTTCGTGCTCGCCATCGAGCGCGAGAAGTCGGTTATCGCTACCGCGCTGTTGATTGCTTACGGCGATACGCTTTATGTGAAGTTTGCCGCATCAAATCGCGCCGACCTGATGCACCGGCCCAACGATTTTCTCTTTTGGAAAATTATCGAATACGCGATCGGGGCTGATTTTCGTGCGGTTGATATGGGGCTTTCGGAAACCGAGGATCTGGCTCGTTTCAAACGAGGCTACGGCGCTGAAAGCACGCCCGCCTACGTCGGCAAATACGGCATCGACAAACTGAAAACGCCTCCCGCACGAATGGTGGAGGAGGCGCTGCAGCAAGTAACGGCGGCGATGACCGAACCCGATGTTCCGCTCGCGGTCGCCCAGGCTGGCGGCGATGCGTTATATCGTTTCTTCGTCTAAACTACGCGATGCCGTTCTTGATCGCCCAAACGGCCGCTTGCGTCCGCGCCGACACGTCGAGCTTGGTGAAAATCCGGCTGATGTGGTTTTTTACCGTCTTTTCGCTCAGGCACAGCTTGTTGCTGATCTGTTTGTTCGACAGACCGAGGGCGACCAGCCGAATGACGTCGGTTTCCCGCTCTGAGAGATCGTTTGAGTCCTTCTTGAAGCGATTCGAACTCATCCGGCGGAGCATGTTGCCGGCAAGACTGGCGTCGACGTAGACGTTGCCTTCGGCGATCGAAATAAGCGCCTTCACGAGCTCCGGCGGGGAGATGTCTTTCACGACGTAACCCTCGACGCCGAAAAGCAAGCTTCGTGAGAGCAAGTCCTGCTGCGGGAACATCGACAGGAGGCAGGTCCGCACCGGAGGATGCGCCTCTTTCAGATACTTGATGGCCTCGATGGGGTGGCCTTTGTGAAAGTCGATATCGAACAGCACGACGTCGGGTTTCGCAGCGGCGATAGCTTTGAGGTCGACCGTGTCGCCACACCCGGCAACGATCGAGATGCGTTCGTCGCTCGCCAGTAAGGGGCAGATCCATTTGCGGAAGAGCGCTTGGTATTCAATGAGGGCGACCCTGATTCGCTGCATGATTCTAATGGCTCCTTAACCGTTTGCGCTGTGATCTTGCCCCCCAAAAGACCACGCAGGAGTGTCAAAAAGTCCTAGCGATGAGCGTGACGGTCCGCAGACCCTCTCAACACAGAACCACACTATAACACACAGTACCATTGCGAACATCACCGGAATCAGTTAACACCTAGGTCATACAGGACCAACATCGGGCAATTGGGTATATAGACCTATAGGGGGACGGTTCGCAAATCGCCAGATCTCGGTTGCGCCATCCTTAGTGCACTCTTGGACGCTAACGCAGGAGATGATTTCGAACCAACCGGCGTTGTCCGGAATGCACGTGTGAAAGCGAACAAAGGCGGATATGTCACTGTCCAAACGCTCCCCCGCGGCTGCTGTCGTCGTCGATCGGTTCGACCGGATCGTCATGGCGAACACCTGGTCGATTCCGGTGTTGCGAGATCTCTTCGGACTGCCGGATAACGCGCGCGTCTTCGGGGAGGTGCCCGAAAGCTTCAAAGCCCAGCTGCGGATCCTTCGATCGGCGCCGCGCGTCGCGAACGCTTCGCTGATTCTGCACATCACCCCCGAGCTGTGCGTGCGCGCCGCCCCCCTCCATGACGGGATGCGCGAGATGCTGCTGTTGCTTTTCGAACCGGTGAAGCGCCGAAGCGGAGTTGCGCACAACCTCAAACGCTATGGCCTCACGCCGCGCGAACAGGACGTGGCGATGCAAGTTCTCTATGGCTTGTCGAATCGAACGATCGCTAATCGCTTATCGATGGCGGAAAATACCGTTGAGGCGCACATCAAGCGTCTTCTGATGAAGGCAGGCGCTACTTCGCGCGCGGCATTCGTCTCGAGGATCTTGGGGTGGCCGACCGAAGAAGAAGCAGCTGCAGGATCACGAGCTTCAGACCGCTGACCGTCGCCGAAGCATGCCCACAGCGGCGTTAAGGAGCGGGATCCGTCACCCTATCGGTGTCTAAAGTCACCGCGCCGGACCGTGCCAGAGCTCTGCCATGCATGGTGGCGCCGGTGCCGATGGCGATCGATTGGTTCGCGAGGATGCTTCCTTCGAACGTCGAGCCTGCTCCAAGGTTTGCCGAATTGCCGACTTGCCAAAAGACGTGGCATGGATGGGCGCTGCCGATCAAATCTATGGCGCGATCCGGGGCGACGCTGAGCGTCGACGCCACCTGAAAGATGAAGACGCCGTTCGGGTCGCCTTGAGCATCAAGCGTAAGATTGCCCGACGATATCGCGAGCGACGACGTGGAGGTGTAAAGGCCCGGGAACAAGGTCAATCGGCCCAGATCGCCGGCCACCGGCGTACCTCCCGTTCGCCCTGCGAGATCGCCGTAGGCGGCGGTCAAGTCGCTTTGCGCCTGCTGCGCTGCGGCATCGTCCGCGTGCACCGCACCGCTTACCGTTCCGGGCGGAAATCCCGTCACCGTTTTACCCGGACTCACGCCGAGCTCGCCCGTCACGATGCTCGCGCCGGTGTTGTTGACGGCCGAACCCGCCAACACCGCGAACGGCGCGGCAGTTCCAAGATTCGGCAGCGTTTGACCGCGCGCTGCGCTTAGGAGACACGGCGCCGGGGCAGGGGTGGGATGATATGCGGGCACCGTGCAATTGCCGCACTCGCCGCAACCCGCGAGAGCGACGATGGAAATCGGAGCGAGCGCAGCAATCAGCCGGCGTCGAACGATGTTGAGCATGCTCGAATGCCTCCGCCTACTTCAGAACTTGACGCCGAGACCGAGGTATGGTCCGCCGTGCGTCTGATCGATCGGCGCATTCTGCCTCGCGTTGTAGCGATCGCCGCTGAAGCCGCCATACAGATAAACTGGGTACTGGTGGAAAACGAGGGCGAGGCCGGCATCGTACTTCAAGATCCCATATTGCTGTCGATACGTCTTGCCCGCGTTTGAACTCGCCGGGTTGGTAACGGTATAGTCGCCTGTCGCACTCGGATAGTAAAAAGCCGAGCCGAAGAGATTGAATCCCGGGTGGAAATCAGGCAGCTTCTCGAATCCGAAGCCTGCGCCGTTCAGGTGAGGATAGCCATAATTGTCGGACGACTGGAGGTAACTCACGCCGGCGTATATTCGCGGATTGGCCAGCTTGAATTCCAACCGCGCATCCAGCGTGCTTTGGCGCGCCAAAAAGACGGGCGTAACCGCGAAGCCGCCGTCGATGGTCGCGAAGCGGGTTAAATGATTCTTGAACCGGTCGGTGGCGTTGTCCGTCGTGACGTACGCATCTTGGCGAAAATCAACTTTGACGGCGATCGGCAAGCCGCCGAAAATGTACGCCGCGGCGGCGACGTACGTCCCGTTGCGACAGTACTGGCCATCGGAAAACTCGTTGTAGTTTCTCCCCATTCCGAAACCCGCTTGGATGAAACCATTGCTGAGTTTGGGCGCGGATGGCGGAATCGGGGACGGAGTCGGAGGAGCGGTAGGAATCGAGGTTGGGCTCGGGACCGGCGCCGGCGTCGGCGGTATGTAGCGCACGACGGCGATGCGCCGCGACGGAACCCACTCGACGTAGGCGCCCATCGTTTCCGAAATCACGCGAATCGGAACGAGGGCAACGCCCCGGTACATGATCGGCCCTTGATCGAGCCGCCGGGTTTCGCCGTTGATGACCGCCGTGTTTCTGCCGACCGTGAGTTGGATGCTCGCGCCGCTTTTCTGCACGGTGAACGTTTTACCCGTCGGATCGACGCTGACCGTCGCTCCCATCGCCTCAAACATGTTGCGCAGAGGCACGAGGATCGCGCCGCTGCGCACCAACGCCGCGAGCACGCGTTTTCTCCGCAGCAAGTCCGGGTTCGAGTAGACGTGATGATCGTCGTAGAGGATGGGTACCTGGCTCGATGGCGGACTGCCGAAATCGGCGGCAAGCATGACAAGCGCCGGCCCGGACGCCGGGCCCGGAGACGCGCCGGCTGCGGATCCGAAGAAAAGGAAACTGATAAACGCCGCCGTTGCAATCCAACTGCGGAAAACGGAGCGACCGGATGCCGCTCGCTCTAAGCGTCGGCGCATGAAGGGTTGCTCCGCCCGAAGCGATGCGATTTCCCGCCGGGCGAGGCCCCATCGGACCGGACAATAGCCCCCGTATCTTGGGGGCAATGGCCCTAAACGGAAAAATCCTCCGATTGTTCGCCGTATGTTACACCGGATCGGGTAGACTAACCCGTGAGCCTCAATACGGAATCGGCCGGACAGATGGAGGACGAGTAAGCCATGTTGCGACGCATTCAAGTTCTTGCGGTGGGCAGTTATGTTCTACCGCGCCGGCGCGCAAGCCGGCGTGCAACCCGCCTCCAGCCGAATGACGCATGGGCGGCGACCGCGACCCATGCCACGATGCTCCGGAACGCCAGTCTCATGGCGGCGGCGCCGCCCAGTCTGACGATGCATGTCGTCGTGGGACTCGCGATGCGCAACCGGACGGGCGCAGATCTGCTGCTGCGCCGCGAACACACGCCCGGCGATCCACTCTACCACGTCAAACCGTCGCCAGCGCAATGTCGAGTATTTGCCGTGGTGGCAGTCCGCGATCGTACCCGCGCTGTACACCACGGTCGGCAAGACGATCACCGACATCTCGATGTGTGCCGACGAGAACGTCTGTCCGGCGGAAATTACGGTGAACGGGGTGAACTAGCAAATCGGCTCGAGCCAAAAACCGGCGATCGAAAAAGCGGCCTCTTCAATGGGGCCGCTTTTCCGCAGGTCGTCTTCCGCTTAGACCGTCAGCCCTCGCCGGACGAGCGCAATCGCCGCGCCGATCGCGCCGCCGATGATTCCGAACTCGACATCGGCGAGATTCGACCGGTGGCCTTCCTGCGACCCCGCAAAATGTTGCGCGATCTCGATGCACAAGCTGAAAAGTCCGACGACGCCTCCGCCGACAAGCGGTCGCGCCGGCCTGCCGGCTTCTGCGCGCATTTCGCCAAACAAGTAGCCGAGGATGGCGAATGCGACAATGCTGTATGCCTTGCGCACGAATAGATGAAACGGCAAGGTGTCCGGAGAGGTGAGGTCATATGCCGAGCGACTGAGCGCAACCGCAAACAGGATGGCAGCCAGCACGAGCAGCAGGGCGAAGAGCCGCCGGCGCTGCGTCGATTGGATGGTGGGTTTCGACATTCGTACTCCCATTAGGACTTACGGTCCTACACGCGGCCTCGCGAATGAGGCCGTTGACCTCCGTCGCAGGCCAAAACGTTTCTTCATATACCGGCCGGGCCAAGGTACGATGAGCGCATGCAATCAAAACGCATTTTCCCTAGTATTGTTATGGCCTTGGCCCTGGCCTTCGCCGTCATCGGCATCGCGAACGTTCCGGCCGCGGCCTCGGCTCAGGCCGCCACGCAGCCGCGCTACGTTCTGCATCCTGGCGATCAGCTCAGCGTGCAAGTCTACGGCGAGCAGGCTCTTCCGCAAACTGTCACGGTTCTACCTGGCGGCGACATCTTTTATCCGCTGGCGGGCCGCGTTCATGTAGGCGGGCTGACTCCGGGTCAGGCCGCCCGCGCGCTGACCGCCGCGCTGCGCAAGTACATCCGCGAACCGATCGTTTCCATATCCGTGGTCCAGCAAGGGCAAATCAACGTGCTGGTGCTCGGCAACGTCAAGACGCCCGGCAAATATCAACTATCTTCCACGGCGCACACGACCGACGCGATCGCGGCGGCAGGCGGCCTCGGGCCGGTCAATGGCGCCCTTCCGACCGCGCGCATCATCGACGCCGGCGGGAACACGACATCGGTCGATCTGCAAAAGCTGCTGCACGATGGTGACACGTCCGGGAACGCGCCGCTCAGCGACAACGCAACGGTGTACGTTCCCGCTCCTGCAACCTTCGATATCGAGGTGTTCGGCAGCGTCGACAAACCAGGCGACGTGACGCTCAATGAAGGCGACAGCGTTGCGATGGCCATCGCGAGAGCCGGCCCGAATCCCCAGCTCAATCCGGATTTGAACCGGATACAGGTCAAGCGCACCCTGCCGGACGGGCAAATCCTGACGCAATCGATCAACCTGTATGCACAGCTCCAGTCCAAGGATTCGAGCGACGTATTCCTCATGCAGAAAGGCGACATCGTCTACGTTCCGCAAGCGAAAGTGCCGCTCGGAAAATCGCTAGCCAACGGCGCGGCCGGGGGCATCCTGCTGCTGCTGAAAGCGCTCTCGACCCTGTAACGCGTCTTTGGAAAGATTGGGAAGATTGGAAACCAACGGCATGTCGACTTCACTTCAGATCCCGCCGGTGCGCCAGATCGGGCCGTTCACGCCGCCAGCCTACGGGCCGTATGACGAGCATCCGCAGGACGAGGTCGGTTCGTTCTGGGACGTGCTCCGCCGGCGGAAGCGCACGTTCTTCACGATCTCTGTCGCGTTCTTCGTCCTGGTCGCGCTCGTCACGTTCGTCGTACCAAAGAGCTACGTGACGACGGCGAAGCTCATCGCCGGCAACACCGGTTCTACGCCCGATTACTCGACCACCGTCAACTCGGGCTTGCCGGTCTTGAACGCGCTGATGGGGCAGGCCAACGGACGTTCGCCGGAAACCTACGTCGAGCTGATGCAGGAAACTCCGATTGCGACGCACGTCATCAGAGATCTGAACCTCAAAGTTTCCCCAGATAAGCTCCTATCCTCGATCAAGGCAAAGCCCGTCACGAACACGTCGATCATCGAATTGTCAGTCTCATGGAAGAGTGCGGACACCTCCGCTGCCATCGCCAATGACTTTGCGACCGTGTTTGTCAACCGCGAGCGCGAATTGATCAGCGGGCAAGCCGACGCCGCATTGGGCTTCCTTGCCAGCGCTCTGCCGAAGGCCCAGTCGGCTCAGAGCGCGGCCGAAACGGCGTTGGCGCAATACGAAGCCGCGCATCCCACCGCCTACGCGAATAGCCAAGACCAACAGGGACAGCAGGCGTCTTCAGTCGCAAACATCGCCACGAAGATCGGCCAGTTGCAGGTCGATCAGGGCCAGGCGTCAGCCACGCTGGCCGAAGTCACCGGACAAATGCAGTCGATGTCGCCCATTCAAGGCACCGGCAACCAGGTGGCCGAGAATCCGGTCGTCGTCACCTTGAAGCAGCAGCTGGCCACCGTCAACGTGCAGCTCGCAACCGCCCTGAAGCAATATACTGATCAACATCCCGCCGTCGTGGCGCTTCGGCAGCAGCAGCAACAGCTCCAGCAGGAGATCGCGAGCCTGCCGCCCACCGTCGTTCAGGTCGCCAGCACGGGACCGAATCCGACCTATCAGTCGTTGGAGCAGCAAAGCGCGCAGCTGCGCGCGCAGATCACGTCGGATGCCGCGCAATTGCAATCGCTGAAGAGCCAGCAATCGAAATTGATGTCGGCTCTCCCGCTGCAATCGCAGCAGCTGAGCGATTTGCAGAACAAAGCAAAACTGGCGCAGGAAGTGATGTTGGCGCTGCAACAGCGCTTCAACGACGCGACCGTCGCCAAAGCGTCATCGATCAGCGACGTTGAGATCACGCAGCCCGCGGATCCGACCCAGGCCAAGAAACGGCCCGACTGGAAAGTGAACCTGCCGCTCGGTCTCGTGCTGGGACTGTTGCTAGCGCTCGGCGGCGTGTTCGTCATCGAGTACTTCGACAACACCTACAAAGACGAGCGCGACGTTGCGCGCGAGCTGACGCTGCCCGTGCTGGCGAGCATCCCGAGTCTCGCCACGACCAACGGCCATCGGATCGCGCTGCCATGGCTGCGCTCGTTGACGGTCGACTCGTTCTTGCAGATCATCACGGCGCTGCATTACTCGTCGGACAAGCCGCTGCGGTCGCTCGCGGTGGCAAGCCCGTTGCCGGGCGACGGCAAGTCAACGCTCTGCTTGAACCTTGCCGCGGCGCTTGGCGAAATGACGCCGAACGTGCTGCTGATCGACGCGGACCTGCGCAGACCGACGCTGCACACCGCCCTGGGTCTGGACAACGAAAGTGGATTGTCCGACGTGCTCATCGGCGCGCGCAACGTCTTTGCGGAGGTGCGAGCGACGAAGTATGCGGGGCTCGACCTCCTGCCGGCCGGTCCCGCGGTGCCCACACCCTTGAAACTCTTGCAGTCGGAAACTTTCGACAAAATGGTCGAGGCGCTCAAAGAGCGCTACAAGATGATCATTTTCGATACGCCGCCGGTGGTTTCGGTGTTCGACTGCGCGTTGATAAGCGCCAAAGTCGACGGCACGGTGCTCGTAGTGTCGGCGGGCACGACCGATAGCCGTTCCACCAAACGCGCCATCAAACGCTTGATGTCCGTCGGCAACCCCAATCTGCTGGGAGTCATTCTCAATCGCGCGACGCCCAATGCAAAAGACTACGCGTACTACCGCGCATCGAAGCCGACCATGATGATCGACTCCGGTGACCAGGCGTGAGGGTGCTGTCGCAACCGGCGACGGTTTCCGATTGTAGGACGATCCTCTCGGAGAGGATTCTTGACCGCACGGCGACGGTCGGAGTCGTCGGCATCGGCTACGTCGGCCTTCCGCTGGCCGTTGAAAAGGCCAAAATCGGATTTTCGGTCATCGGATTCGATCGCAACGAGGAGCGCATCGCGGCCGTCAACGCCGGCGACAACTACATCCGCGACGTGCAGGACGAAGAGCTGCGCGAGGCGGTCCGCGGCGGCAAGCTCAAGGCATCTTCGGATTTTGAAGCGCTCGGCGCGTGCGACGTGATCGTCATCTGCGTTCCCACCCCGCTGACGGCGCATCGCGAACCGGACATCTCGTACATTCGCGCAACGGCAGATCACATCGCGCGCGTGTTGCGTCCCGGGCAGCTCGTGTCGCTCGAGAGCACGACCTATCCGGGAACGACTGAAGAAGTGCTGCTGCCGACGCTGGCGACGTCAGGCCTGCTTGTCGGCGTCGATTATTTCGTGGCATTTTCACCGGAGCGGGTCGATCCGGGAAACAAACGCTACACGACATGCAATACGAGCAAGGTCGTCGGAGGCGTGACGGCCGCCTGCCTCGACGTCGCGGCCACGTTCTATGAGCAGACCATCGAAAACGTCGTTCGCGTCTCGAGCCCACGCGTCGCAGAAATGACCAAGGTGTTCGAAAACACGTTTCGCGCGGTGAACATCGCTCTGGCCAACGAGACGGCGCTGCTGTGCGACCGGATGAAGATCAACGTGTGGGAAGTGATGGATGCGGCCGCAACCAAACCGTTCGGGATCATGCGCTTCGATCCGGGCCCGGGCGTCGGCGGCCACTGCATCCCACTCGATCCATTCTATCTCGCCTGGAAGGCGCGCGAGTACGATTTCCAAACGCGCTTCATCGAGTTGGCGGGCGAAGTCAACGTGCACATGCCGTATTTCGTGCGTGAGAAAGTATTCCGCGCTCTCAACGGGCGCGGCTTGGCGATGAGGAACTCGCGCATCTTCGTCGTCGGCGTCGCGTACAAGCGCGACATCGAAGACTGGCGGGAATCGCCCGCGCTCAAAGTGATCGAACTGCTCGAACGCGATGGCGCGTTCGTCGATTATCACGATCCGTTCGTGCCGAGCTTCCGCGACACTCGAGGCGCTTTGCGGCGCTCCATTCCGCTGACGCCGCAAACGCTTGAAGATGCGGATTGCACGGTCATCTTGACGAATCACACCGACGTGGATTGGGAAGGTGTCGTCGCAGGCTCTTCGCTCGTCGTCGACACGCGCAACGCTACCAAAAACGTCGCGGCAGGACGCGAGAAGATCGTGCTGCTATGAACCGCCGATCGGTTCGAATCGGCGTCATCGGCGGCGGGTATTGGGGCAAGAACATCATCCGCACTTGCGCCGACCTCGACGTGCTTGCCGGCGTCTGCGACACGAGCCGGCAAGTGCTGCAGCGAGTGGAGCGCGACTACCCCGGTGTCGCGGTGTTTGAAGACGCGGAGCAGCTGCTCGACGCGAGCATCGACGCCGTCGCGATCGCCGCACCAGCGGAGCTGCACGCAGAGCTCGCGTTGGCGGCGTTCGCCAGGCAAAAGCACGTTTTCGTGGAGAAGCCGATGGCGATGTCGCTCGACGAGGGCGAGCGGATGGTGGCTGCGGCGGAGGCCGCCAAATGTCAGCTTTTCGTCGGCCACGTGCTGCTGTATCACCCGGCGGTTCGGAAAATCCAGGCGCTGCTCGCCGACAACATCATCGGTCGAGTGTGGCACGTGCGCAGCCGGCGGCTGGGCCTGGGCAAACTGCGCCAGCGGGAGACCGTCTGGTGGAGCTTCGCGCCGCATGACATCGCGCTGATGCTGTCAGTGATCGGGGAGGAGCCGACGTCTGCCACGGGCTCGCGCGCCGGATGGCTCAGCTTGCGAATCCCCGATATCGCGTACGCGGACTTTCAGTTTTCCCAGGGCCGCACCGCGCACGTCGAAGTCGGCTGGCTGGATCCGCACAAAGCGTCGCGACTGGATATCTTCGGCACCAGCGGCGTCATCACGTTCGAAGACTTGCGCGACAATTTCCGGCTGTCCGTCTGTCACGCCGGGTCGCGCCCGGACGATCGCGGCGTGCTGCGGATATGGCGCGGGGAATCCTACGAGGTCGCGGTGGAGCCGGCCGAACCGCTGCGCGAGGAGATGGTGGCCTTTTTGACGTCGATCCGATTTGGGCTCCCCGCCGAAAGCGACGGTCGAGAGGGGCTTGCCGTGCTGCGCGCGCTGAAGATGGTGGATGAGGCCTGGTCCCATGCTCAGCCGTCGTTCAGCGAAGCGGTCGTATGATGGCGGCGGAGTACTTCGTCCATCCAACTGCGGTCATCGACGAGCCGGTAACCATCGGGTCGGGGACGAAAGTTTGGCATTTCTCGCACGTCATGGCGCATGCTGCCATTGGCGAGCGGTGTTCGATCGGACAAAACGTGTTCATTGCATCCCGCGTCCGGATCGGCAACAACGTCAAAATTCAAAACAACGTGTCCGTGTACGAAGGCGTAGAGCTCGAAGACGACGTTTTCTGCGGCCCGAGCATGGTGTTCACGAACGTTCGGATCCCGCGTTCGCACGTTCCGCGTAACCGGCCATCTGATTATGTGCGTACCCTGCTTCGGCGCGGAGCCACGATCGGCGCCAATGCAACCATCGTCTGCGGGACGACGATCGGCGAGTTTGCGTTCGTCGGCGCGGGCTCGGTCGTTACGCGAGACGTGCCTGCGCATGCGTTGGCGTACGGCAACCCCGCGCGAGTCCGGGGCTATGCGTGCTCGTGCGGCGCGCGGCTGACGTTCGCAGGAAGCGATGCCGCATGCTCGGCATGCGGCCGCGAATACTCAAAGGACGCAAGCGGGGTCGTGCGCGCCGAGAGAGGCCGCCTGCAAACGACCGGGGCGCCATGATTCCGATTCTCGATCTCACGGCGCAGTATTTGTCGCTGCAGCCGCAGCTCGATGCCGCCGTCAGGCAGGTGCTGGCCGCCGGCAGGTTCATCATGGGCCCAAACGTTTCTGCGTTTGAGAAGGAAATGGCAGCCTATATCGGCGTACCGCATGCGGTTTCGCTCAATTCCGGCACCGATGCGCTCGTGCTCGCGCTGCGGGCGCTCGACATCGGACCGGGCGACGAAGTCATTACCTCGCCCTTTTCGTTCTTCGCGACTTCGGAAGCCATCCTCGCCAACGGCGCAAGACCGGTGTTCGCCGACGTCGATCCTCGCACGCTCAACCTGGATCCGGCCGCCGCCGAAGCGGCGATCACACCGCGCACCAAAGCGATCCTGCCGGTTCACCTTTACGGGCAGCCCGCCGCGATGGCGGAAATCCTCGATGTTGCGCGCCGCCACGGTCTCGCAGTTGTGGAAGACTGCGCGCAGGCAATCGGCGCCGAAGCAGCGGGCGCCCGCGTGGGTTCGTTTGGAGACGTCGGTTGCTTCAGCTTCTTCCCGACGAAGAATCTCGGCGCGTGCGGCGACGGCGGCATGATCGTCACGCGCTCGGGTAGCGTGGCGGATCGCATTCGCGGGCTTCGCACCCACGGCGGTCCGAACAAGTATTATCATTTGGAAGCCGGCATGAACAGCCGGCTCGACGAAATGCAAGCGGCTATCCTGCGCGTCAAATTTCCGCACCTCGACCGTTGGAACCAGGCGCGCGCCGCCGTCGCCGCGCGCTATCGCTCAGGCTTCGCCCGCGTGGAGGAGGTTTCGCTCCCGCCCGAAGTCGCGGACACGAAACACGTGTACCATCAATTCACCGTCCGCGTCGCCGGTCGCGATCGGATCTGCGAGCGCCTGAACGCGGCCGGCGTCCAAACGATGGTCTATTACCCCACGCCGTTGCATCTGCAGCCGGCGCACCGCGAGCTCGGATATGCGACGGGCGCATTTCCGGCTGCCGAGGCCGCCGCGCGCGAGGTTCTCTCGCTGCCTATTTTCCCCGAGCTCGAAGCGGGAGATCAAGACAAGGTGATCAGCGAAGTGCTGAACCTCGTGGAGGCACGCATCGTTGCGTGAGGCTAAGGATCTGCACCGCTGATGCGAGCCACGTTGTCCGGCGAGTCGAATGAGGTCATTCAGGGCGAACAATCCGTCGCGCCGACGGCTGCGGAAGTAGGGCGCCCCGAATCGATCATCGTCGAGGGCGCGCACACGCTCGTTGTCCGTCTGGCGAACGTGGCGTCCGCTGCGTTGCTCGGCATTCTTACCGCTCGAGCGTTGGGACCAGCCGGAAAAGGCTTATACAGCCTGCCCACAATTGACGCGGGTCTCGTCGTCACCCTGTATTCCGGTCTGACGATCGCTACGTCGTATTATTTGCTGCGAGAGTCCAAGGGGCGCGGCGCTGTGCGCGCGGCTCTCCTGTCGGCGGCGATCTTCGTCGTGCTGGGAGTCACGGGCGTCGTTGCGGTCGCTGCGCTGACCCGGCAATTGTGGGCCGCGTTTCCGGCCGCGCTGGTCCTGCCATCGGCGGCGATGATGGCGGTTGCCGCAGGTTACTGCTACGGCATTCGACGCGTTGCACTCGCCAACGTTCTGTCAACCGCAACGAGCATAACCACGCTCGCGTTGCTCATCATCGGGTTCACATTCGCCGGGCGCACCGCTCCGGTTGCCATAGGCGCCTGGGTGACGGGTCAGACGATCGTCGGAATCGCGGCGGCGATCATTATGCTGCGCGACGCCCGGAGATTTCCGTCGGAGCCTTTGGGCGTTCGAAAGTTTTTTTCTTACGCCCTCAAGATCGGTTCGGTGAATCTCGTTTCGCTGCTCAACTACCGCGCAGACGTGTACATTGTCGCTGCACTCACCTCGGTTGCCGCGCTGGGGCTGTACACCGTCGCCGTTTCCGGAGCGGAAAGCCTTTTGCTCGTCACTCAAGTAGTGGCGATGGTCGCCTTGCCGCGCCAGGGGACGTTGCCCTCGCCCGCGGCAGCACTGTTCACCGCCAGATGCGCGCGCGTTTCTATCGCCGTCGCTGCAGCGCTTGCCGTCGCAGCCGCTCTCGTTGCTCCAGGTGTCGTACATCTATTGTTCGGCTACGCATTCGCCGCCAGCGTCGCACCGCTGCGCATCCTCGTCATCGGCGTAGCCGCACTTTCCGCAATCGGTGTCATATCCGGCTATTTCAGCGTCAACCTCGGACGGCCTCACGTGCCTCTCGTGATTGCCGGCACGCAGGCGTTGATCTGCATCGCCGTGAGTATCGCCCTGATCCCCCGGTTGGGCATCAGCGGCGCGGCCGTAGCAACCTCGATCGCCTACGTAGTCGGATTCGCGCTCACCGTGGCCGCGTTTAGCCGGCAAAGCGGCGTCGCGGTATCGCACACGGTCCTGCCGCGCAACTCTGACTTGAGCTACTGTCGCACGGCGCTCGGCGCCGCCCTGCAACGGCGCGCGGCAATGCGGCGCTCGCAACGCCTGGAAAGCAGAGGCGTGCGATGAGCACGGCGATAGCTGCCCGTGCGAGCGAAGCTCTGTCGAGGGACCCCAAGCGGCGGTTCGTGTTTGCGGCCCTGGCGGCCGTCATCAGCCTTGTAGCACTCGTCGCCGCATACGAACTACGAACCGGCGCGCCGAAAAATATCGTAATGGCGTTGGTCATCGCGGCTGCGCCGATTTGCCTGTACGTGTCGATTCGGCGGCCGCTCATTTTCCCGTTCGCGCTGTATGCCATAGCGGTTCCGTTCAGCAATCTCGTGTATCTTGGAGGTTTCGGAACCGTCACGAAGCTGATCGGGGTCTTGGCCGCGGCGATGTTGACCTTTTATGTGGTTCGCACGAAGCGCGTCATAAATCCACCCGTGGCGCTCTTCGCATGGCTCACGTATATCGCATGGGTGTGCGCAAGCATCGCCTGGGCAATCGATCCCGCGCTGTCTCTCGCGAGCATCGGAATTTTGCTCTCCCTTTTCTTGCTGTACGTCGTCTCGACGCTCGTTCCGGTGACGCCCTTCGAGTTGCGGGTGGTGCTTGCGGCAATTGCCGTCGGCGGGCTCTGCGCTGCGGCATACGGAGCATATGCCTTCAGGAGCGGAATGCCCACGTCGAATAACCGCTTCTACCTGCAGTCCAGCAACACCGACGCGGCGATCGATCCAAACCATTTTGCAGCGTCGCTGCTATTGCCGATCGCCATCGTTTTGATGGCTGCGCTGAGCACACGCAATATGCTGCTGAAATTCGGCCTGTTCGTATGCGCGGGCGTCTTGATGACCGGTGTGTACGCCAGCGCATCGCGCGGCGCATTCGTCGCCGTGCTCGCGATGGTCGTGTATTTCGTTTGGAAAAGCCGCAAGCGGCTTCAGATCGTCTTCCTCGCCGCCGCCGCCAGCGTGTCGGGCCTGTTCCTCCCCACCGCCATGTGGTCGCGCATCTTGAAGGATCCCGGCAATGGCTCCGGCAGGACGGTTATTTGGTCCGTTGGTTTGGACGCGCTGCATCGCTATTGGCTGCTCGGCGCGGGCATCCTGAATTTCCCCAACGCCTACGATCAGTCGTATTTGAAGATATATTCGCCGGTGTTTCAACAATGGAGCATGGCCGCGCACAACATCCTGGTGCAAACCGCAGTAGAGCTTGGCGTCGTGGGCATCGGCATCTTGGTCTGGGTGGTAGCTTCTCAATTTCGGATCCTCAAGGACATCAAGCCGGGAGATGAATTGTATACGGTGCGCATCGGTCTGGAAGCCGCGTTCATCGGCATGCTGACCGCGTCGATGTTTCTTGACGTACTGTTTTGGAAGTACTCGTGGCTGACGTTTATGGCGATGGCCTTGGCGAGGTCGGCAGCCATCGACGCGCGACCCGTTCGTGCGGAAAGTTCGACCGCGCTGCCGACGTTGAACGGCAATGCAACCGCTCGCCATTTCTTGACGCGAGTGTGATCTCCACCGGCTCGCGTGCCGAGAAGATTTCATGATGCGGATTATGTCGCGCGACGACGTCGGTGCGCGATTTTCCTTTCGCGGCGCAGTAGGGCAATTGTGCTCAACCCCACAACGGTCCGCGGTCGTCGAAGTGGCGAGACGCCGCGTTCACGACTTTGCTAGCTCGCGGAAATTTCTCGTTGCTGGGAATATCCGCAGGGGGGATGAGCGTTTCTATGCTAATTCGTTTTCAATCGAGTGTCATCGCAGCACTCGCTGCCGCCGCGGTTTTCACAAGTGGATGCGGCGGCGGGCTCTCCGGTGCGTTGCCGGCGCCGCCCGCTGGCGTCAGCAACGATCCGTCGCCGCCCATGGGCGCGAAGATAATCACGTCCTCTGTGACCCGAGCCTCGTGGGTGCCGGTTCACGTTCAAAACTACACGTTTTGGCAGTATGACGGAGTCGGTACTGGCATTCCGGCCAGCTACATGGCCGCCTGGGCAACTTGGGTCCTGACCGCTCAATCGAGCTACGCCAACGAGTTTCACGCCGCGGGCGGCAAGTACACGGTCGCGTACACGGATCCAAACTATTATTACGTTGGTCCCGGCTACAAGGCGCCCGGGTACTACCCCGAAAGCGCATTCGGACACGGCAGCAACGGAACTCGGACCCAACGGCCAGAGGGCGGCGGAACGGAGTACTATCTCAACCCCGCAAGCCTCGCATCGCAAAGCGGTTATCTTGGAATAGTGAGAACGATCGCGGCGAACGGCGGCTACAACTACATTTATGCTGACGGCGTGAGCGACTCGCTGCCAATGTCGCTTTACCGGATGTGGCCGACACCCGTAGAGATCACCACGAGCACCGCATATGTCGGCGGCATGAAGGCGCTCTTGGGCGCGTCGCCGCTGCCGATTATCCTCAACGGCTACAACAACGGCAGCCCACTAACGGAAGAATCGGAATACATCGGGGCGCGCAGCATTGGAGCCGGGTTCGGCGAGGGCTGCTTCACCAACCGCACCGACGTGGTTACCGACACGCAATACCAGCAACTATGGACCGGCATGGCCAACGCGTTGCTGGCGACGACATCGCGCGGTTATCCGGCGATCTGCGCCGGCCGCGGCGAGCTTACCGACAACCGCGCGGAACGCACCTACTATTTGGCGTCCTGGTGGCTCACCTACAACGCGTATCATTCGGTGTCGTTCGAGCTTATCTCGTCTCCGGGCAACGTCTATCTTTTCCCGGAACAGGCGATCGTCCCGACGGGGCCCCTTGCGACCGAGACCAACGTTGCTAACTACAAGTGGTGGACCGGCGCGTACGAGCGGCGCTTCGATGCTTGCTACTATAAGCAAGTTCTCTGGGGCGCATGCGCGGCCGTCGTCAATCCCTCATGGGCGAACACCGTGAGGATTCCACCGTCCACCGTCTACCATCATTCGCTGGCACTGGACAACAACAACCTCTACGACGGCGGGCAGGCGAGTCTCAGCACGTACGTGCCGACGACGCTCGCGCCGGGCACGGCCGTCATACTGTTTCAATAGGATCCGCGCTGCGCGCAAGACGGCCCTCGAAGAAGTATCGAGGGCCGTCTTTTTGTCATGCATCACACTTATCGGAATGTGATTGTCCTCACGCGTTCGCGCGACGCGGCACAACCGATACATCGAATTATCATGTTTCGTTCGTCTCGTTTCCCGTTGGCGCTTTTCATCGTTGTTCTTTTCAGCGCATGTGAGGCGAGTGGATGTGGTAGCGCGGCGAGCTCGGGAATCCTTCCCGCCCCTCCGACGTATTCGCTGCCGCGCAGTACGACGCCGGCCCCTACGCCGACCCCTCTGGATCCGACGCCGACGCCTCTCCCGTCACAGACGCCGAGACCGACGCCTACTCCCCCGGATCCTACGCCGACGGCGACTGCTACGGCAACGCCGACATCGCAACCCACGGCAACGCCGACATCGCAACCCACGGCGACGCCGACACCGCGGCCCACGGCAACGCCGACATCGCAACCCACGGCAACGCCGACATCGCAACCCACGGCAACGCCGACATCGCAACCCACGGCAACGCCGACACCGCAACCCACGGCAACGCCGACACCGCAACCCACGGCAACGCCGACACCGCAACCCACGGCAACGCCGACACCGCGGCCCACGCCCACGCCGACGCCACAGCCTACTCCGGCGCCGACCGCGACCCCAACTCCGAACGTTGCGGCGCACGTCCAGGACTACACGTTCTGGCAGTACGACGGAAGCGCAACCAACGTGCCGGCCAGCTACATGGCCGCCTGGGCGACCTGGGTCGAGACCAGTGGGTCGAGTTACGCCAACGCGTTTCACGCCGCGGGCGGCAAGTACGCAGTCGCGTACACGGATCCCAACTATTATTACGTCGGGCCCGGCTACACGGCGCCGGGCAACTACCCCGAGACGGCATTTGGGCACGGCAGCGACGGCACGCGCACGCAGCGGCCGGAGGGCGGCGGCACGGAATATTACCTCAATCCGGCGAGCGCCGGGTCGCAAAGCGGCTATCTCGGCATCGTGAACGCGATCGCGGCGAGTGGCGGCTTCAACTATATATATGCCGACGGCGTGAGCGACTCGCTGGCGACGTCGTTGTACCGCATGTCGCCGACGCCGGTGGAGATCACGACGAACGCCGCCTACGTCGCCGGCATGCAGGCGCTGATGGCGCTGTCGCCGTTGCCGATGATCATCAACGGCTACAACAACGGTAGTCCGTTGACCGTGGAACAGGAATTCGTCGGCTCGTCGAACATCGCGGCGGCCTTTGGCGAGGGCTGCTTCGCCTACCGCACGAGCCTGCTCACCGACACGCCGTATCAGCACAAGTGGTCGGACATGGCCAACGCATTGCTGGCCACGACCTCGCGCGGCTATCCCGCGATCTGCGGCGGCCGCGGCGACCTCGCCGACAACCGCGCCTTACGCATGTATTACGTTGCCTCGTGGTGGTTGACGTACGACCCGAATTACTCCGTTTCGCTTGAGCTCATGACCTCGAGCAGCAACGTCTACCTGTTCCCCGAGCAGCTCATCGTTCCGACGAATCCGGTGCAAAGCCCCGGCTCGAGCATCAGCTCGCTGCAGTCATCGACCGGCGCCTACGTCCGGCAATTCGGTGCTTGTTACTACGACAAGGTTGCCTGGGGCAGCTGCGCGGCGATCGTCAATCCGTCGTACGACAATACCGTCAACATGCCGGCGGTCGCGGCGAACTATCATCACGCCCTCGTGCTGGACAACAACAATCTCTTTGACGGCGGCCAGGCCACGCTGAGCAACTCGGTGCCCGCCTCGTTGGCGCCGGGCACGGCCATCGTATTGTTCCAATAGCGACATGCGCTCATCATTCGACGACGCGATTCACGCAAGTGTGACTGCAATCACACGTTCGCGCTGCGACCTGCAGCCGATATTTGAAACTGTCGGCATATCGATTGTTTGCCGACCGCAATCCACCATCAAGAAGTGAGCACGCCGGCGATGCATCGATCGAATCAACTGCGACACATCTTCACTATTGTTCTCGCTTTTGCGACGCTCTTCGCCGGCGCGTGTGGCGGCGGTGGTTCTTCGCAATCCGCCGCGGGACTGCTGCCTGTGCCGCCGGCGGGCGGCCACAACCACGGCTTGCCGACGCCGACGCCGACGCCAACCTCTGTAGGCGCGACGCCGACGCCGACGCCGACGCCGGTGCAGACAAGCGCGAACGTTGCGGCGCACGTCCAGGACTACACGTTCTGGCAGTACGACGGAAGCGCAACCAACGTGCCGGCCAGCTACATGGCCGCCTGGGCGACCTGGGTCGAGACCAGTGGGTCGAGTTACGCCAACGCGTTTCACGCCGCGGGCGGCAAGTACGCAGTCGCGTACACGGATCCCAACTATTATTACGTCGGGCCCGGCTACACGGCGCCGGGCAACTACCCCGAGACGGCATTTGGGCACGGCAGCGACGGCACGCGCACGCAGCGGCCGGAGGGCGGCGGCACGGAATATTACCTCAATCCGGCGAGCGCCGGGTCGCAAAGCGGCTATCTCGGCATCGTGAACGCGATCGCGGCGAGTGGCGGCTTCAACTATATATATGCCGACGGCGTGAGCGACTCGCTGGCGACGTCGTTGTACCGCATGTCGCCGACGCCGGTGGAGATCACGACGAACGCCGCCTACGTCGCCGGCATGCAGGCGCTGATGGCGCTGTCGCCGTTGCCGATGATCATCAACGGCTACAACAACGGTAGTCCGTTGACCGTGGAACAGGAATTCGTCGGCTCGTCGAACATCGCGGCGGCCTTTGGCGAGGGCTGCTTCGCCTACCGCACGAGCCTGCTCACCGACACGCCGTATCAGCACAAGTGGTCGGACATGGCCAACGCATTGCTGGCCACGACCTCGCGCGGCTATCCCGCGATCTGCGGCGGCCGCGGCGACCTCGCCGACAACCGCGCCTTACGCATGTATTACGTTGCCTCGTGGTGGTTGACGTACGACCCGAATTACTCCGTTTCGCTTGAGCTCATGACCTCGAGCAGCAACGTCTACCTGTTCCCCGAGCAGCTCATCGTTCCGACGAATCCGGTGCAAAGCCCCGGCTCGAGCATCAGCTCGCTGCAGTCATCGACCGGCGCCTACGTCCGGCAATTCGGTGCTTGTTACTACGACAAGGTTGCCTGGGGCAGCTGCGCGGCGATCGTCAATCCGTCGTACGACAATACCGTCAACATGCCGGCGGTCGCGGCGAACTATCATCACGCCCTCGTGCTGGACAACAACAATCTCTTTGACGGCGGCCAGGCCACGCTGAGCAACTCGGTGCCCGCCTCGTTGGCGCCGGGCACGGCCATCGTATTGTTCCAATAGGCTTACGGCGAGGGGCCGTTTGGCGATACGAAGCCGCAGGCGCTAGCCACGCCGGGCGCGGAAACCTGTCTGTATGGACACCCTGCCATCAATTGAATCGGGCGAACAGATCCGGCCGCCGCAACCTCGAAAATCAACAGCCGCCCGGGTCGCGCACTTTACGACCGTGCATGGCCCGCTGGACGGCCGTATTTTTTATCGCGAATGCCGCAGCCTCGCCCGCGCGGGTTATGACGTCGTCATCGTGGCGCCCGGTGAAGGCGATGCCACCGTCGATGGAGTCCGCATCAAAACGGTGGCGAAACCAAAAAACCGATTCACGCGAATGTTCTTGACGGCGGCCGCCGTTTTCCGCGCTGCGCTGCGCGAAGATTGCGCAGTTTACCATTTTCACGATCCCGAACTCATGCCGTGGGGATTGTGGCTGCGCCTCCTCGGTAAGAAGGTCGTTTACGACGCCCATGAAGACTTTCCAAAGGACATCGCGCTCAAACGCTGGATTCCGCGACTCCTTCGGCCGCCCGTGGCCTTCGCGACAAAACACATCTCCCGCCTGACGTCCCAAATGCTCAACGCCACGGTTGTCGCGGTACCCTCGATCGCCGCCGGCATCGCCGGCCGGCGCACGACCATCATTTACAACTACCCGGTTCTCGACGACATCGTAAAGACCAGTCCGCGCCCGTGGCGAGAGCGTTCACGCGCTGCCGTGTATTCGGGAAGCATTACCGCCATTCGCGGACTTCGAGAGATGATGATGGCGATGTGGGTCGACGACATGCCACCCGATGCCGTCCTTACGCTTGTCGGCAGATTCGATGATCCGGCGTTGCTGGAAACAGCCCGTCGAGGCTCGAATTGGCAACGGATCGATTTCGTCGGGTGGAAGGAGGGCGCAGCGCTGTGGAATCTTATCGGCGACGCCAAAGTCGGAGTCGTCACACTCCATCCCACTCGGACGTTCGTCGACAGCATGCCGACCAAGCTTTTTGACTACATGGCGTTGGGGCTTCCCGTGGTGGCATCGGATTTTCCGGCTTGGCGAGAGATCGTCCAGTCCTGCCGTTGCGGCATCCTCGTCGACCCGCTCGATCCGAATGCCATCGGGCGCGCGATCGCTACCCTTCTGCGCAATCCAGCGGAAGCAGAAGCGATGGGGGGGCGCGGAAGAGACGCGATCGTGAGCCGCTATCAATGGAGCGCCGAAGCGAGGAAGCTCGTCGCGCTCTACGACGATTTGTGCGCGGCGAAATAACGATCGATCGTCTGTCGGTAGACAGCGTCGTATGCACGCGCGTTGCGGCGCCAGGTGAGGTGTGCCAGCCCGAAATCGCGGGCCCTGGATTCGAGGCCGACGCGTAGCGCATCGTCCGTCAGCACCCGCCGAAGCTCCGCCGCGAGGCGCGTGACGTCGCCCGGCGCCGCCAAGAGCCCGGTTTCTCCGTGCCGGATAATTTCCGGAATTCCGCCGACGGGAGTTGCGACGACCGCTCGGCCGGCCAGCATTGCCTCGCATACGACGGTCGGAAGCCCCTCGGCATGGCTTGGAAAAGCGAACGCATCGGCGGCGTCCAACGCAGTGGCCAGTGCCCCCTGCGGGATCAGACCCATCATGCTATGCTCGACGTCTAGTTCGCCGAGCAGCGCCCGCAACGCAGCGGCCTCGGGACCGACGCCGGCAACGAGCAGAAGCGGCCGCAGCCCGCGCATCTGCCCGAGCGCGCCGGCAAGCTCGAATATCCCCTTGGATCGAAGCAGGTTCCCGGCGAACAGAATCACCTTGCGCCTCGAATCGATGTTCATGACCTTGCGCGACAGCAGGCGAGATTTCGGGCAGAAAACCCGTTCGTCCGCACCGTTGAAAACCACCGCTGCATCGTCTCGACCGAGCTCGCGGACGGCTCCTTGCACAAAGGCGCTGACGGCAACCACTGAGGTGGCGTTTCGAAGGCCCGCGCGTGCAGCCGCTTCGAGGTCAGCTCGCCGCCATGGTTCTACATACGTGTCGCTGCCGTGCGCGGTCACCACGAGCGGAGTATCGATGCCGATGCAAAGCGCGGCGGTCGGAAGCGTGCAATGCGCATGGACGATGTCTGGTCGAAAACGCTCGATCGCTCGCAGCAACGGAGCGGCGAACTGCATTCGAACGAATCCGATGCCGAGCAAGCGCGGCGGAACAAGCGCTCGGACCGATCGCACCGCTACGCCTTCACGGTTGTATGATGCGGGGATACGTCGGTACGTCCGCCACTTTCGAAAAAGCGGTGGCGCCGAAGGCACGAGGCGCAGGACCTCCGCGTGATGACCGAGCTCGCGGAGCGCCAAGATCTGCCGCAGCACAAAAATCCCGGCGTGCGGCTGTTCATCCGAAGGGAAATCGCGCGGAACGACGAGGATACGCACAGACCGTGCCTTACCGGCTCAACGGTAGCGCTTTTTGAGCCCGTCCGCTCAGATCGTCACGTAGAAGGGGGCGTTCAGCTGCGTGTTTCCTCCGCTGATCGTCGTCGTCGGCGCCACGTCGCCGTTCTGCGCGGCGGAGAAGATGAAGACGGCATAACCGGCGCCGCTTGAGGTTCCGTGGCCGACGTACATGTTGTCCGATGCATCGAGCCCGATGCCCATCGTTTGATCCAAGCCGGTGGTGGGCCCGGAGATGTTTTTAATCGGCGTCGCGGGGCCGCTGCTGTTTGCCGAGAACTCGAGAATTGCGCCGGTATCGTGGGTCGTCACGAAGATGTTGCCAGCGGAGTCGAGCGCGACGCCCGATGGACCGGCAGTGAGTCCGGTGATTTCCGCCGTGGGCGCTACCGGGTTATTTGCCCCTGGCGCGAAGACGAGTACCGCCTTTGCTCCGTAATCCGCAACGTACAGGTCGCCATTCGGCGCGATGGCGAGCGCCTCGGGCGTTTGCACCAAGCTGGCCGGGCCACTAGGACCGCCGATCGTTCTGGAAGGCGTGCTCTGCCCCGGCGCATAGACGAAGATCGCGTGTTGACCGGGATCGCCGACATAGACGTTGCCGGACGAATCGACCGTTAGCGCCTGCGGCGAAACCAGGCCCGAGTTGACCAAACGCGTCGGCGCGGCGTTGCCGTTCGCGCCCGGCGCAAACTCCTCGAAATTTGGAGGAGCGCCCGTAAGGCCTTGATTCGCGACGAACAGATCGCCGGATGAATCGACGAACATTTGCGACGGTTTCGCCAAATGGCAAATGCACGCGCTCAGCGAGCGGATCGGTGCTGCGTTGCCGCCGGCCGAAAGCGAATACACTGTGATCGAGTCAGCGCTCAAATTGGCGGTGTAAATCGCCGGGTTGCCGAATCCGGTGCCGCCCCCGCCCCCGCCGCCCCCGTGATTGAAGAAACTGCCGTTAAAAAGACCACCCCCGCCGCATCCGGTTGCGAGCACGATGATGGGCGCCATAAGGAGGAGTTTGGAGAATTTCATATCTCTTATGGTACCCGTCCTCGAAGGTTCGGCACAGGCACCTTGAGCACGTTGCGGCCGGGCAAAGCGTCCTCTCGGAGCCGCTGGGGGCTAGACCATTAGTCCCATGGCCGGGGCTTGCGACAGTACCGGAAGCCGTCTAAACTGCGACGAGCTCCCCGGCCGCGAGGTCGACCGGCTTGCCGTTGAACTTAAACGAATTGCTTGCCGCTTCGAGGATGGAAACGACGCGTATGCCCGCGTCCCCATCGCAAATGGGTTCGTCGATGCCGCGCAGCGTGTCGACGATGTTTCGGGCTTCGAGCGCAAGGGCCTCAGTCGGCTCCAGCCGCGGCGCGTGCATATCGCCGAGGCGATATTGGATGAGGAAATCGTACACGTCCTCTCGGCGTTTGATGTTGACGCCGCTATCGTAGATCTTGATCTTTTCGCTAGCGCTGTTGTCGTCATAGACGAGCATGCGGCGGTCGCCGCACAGCAGCACCTGGCGCACCTTCATCGGCGCGAGCCAGTTGACGTTGACGTGCGCGATGAAGTCGCCCTCGTAGCGAAGCGTGAGATAAGCCAAGTCAGCGTGTTCGCCGCCGAAATGCGCCATGCCGGTGCAGCTCGCCGATATCGGCAGCCGGCCGCCGAGCACGTAGTCGAGTATCGCCAAATCGTGCGTCATAAGATCCCAGATCACGTTCACGTCGTGCTGGAACAACCCCAAATTCACGCGCGTTGAATCGTAATACAGCGGGTTACCGAGCTCGCCGCGTCCGTAGATCTCCTTTATTTTGCGCACGGCCGGCGTGAAGATGAACGAGTGATCGACGAAGACGCGGCGGTCGCGAGAACGAGCCGCCTCGACGATATCGCGAGCCAGCTCGACGCTTGTCGTGAGCGGCTTTTCGACCAGGACGTGCTTGTCGGCGGATAGCGCGCGCATGGCGAGGCGGTGATGCGTGGAAACGGGGGTCGCGATAGCGACCAGGTCAACGCTCGGATCGTCGAGCACGACGTCGAGATTGCGCGTCATGTGCGCGTGCGGGTAGAGGCGGCGCGCCCGCGCGAGCCGCTCCTCATCGAGATCGCAGATGTGGGAAACCTGCGCGTCGTCGATCTGCGAGAAGTTGCGCGCCACATTCGGCCCCCAGTAGCCGAATCCGATGACGCCGACGTTGATGGGGCGACGTAAATCCATGGAAAAGCTCCTGCGCGTTCGCCTCGTAAAGCATATGGAACAATGGCGTTTTGATAGCTTGCCTTGGATCGCGGCGCATGCCCTTGGGCCGTTCGGCGCATTAATATGCGACCGACGTACCAAGTGCTCTCGGGCGCGATCTCGGAAGCAAACGAATCATGGAAGCCATACCCTTCGTCGATCTGCACGCGCAATACGAAACCATCAAAACCGAGGTTCGGGAAGCAATCGACGGAGTTTTGGAGTCTTCGGCCTTTGTCTTAGGTCCGGACGTCGCCGCCTTTGAAGCGGAGTTCGCGCAGTATTGCGGCGTGGCGCACTGTGTCGGCGTTTCCTCGGGCACCGCCGCGCTTCGTCTCGGCTTACAGGTGCTTGGCGTCGGACCGGGCGACCAAGTCATTTTGCCCGCCAATACGTACATCGCATCGGCGCTCGCCGTTTCGCAAGTGGGCGCGCAGCCCGTGCTGGTGGATGTTGACGAGCATTACGCGCCGCCGATCGACGCGATCGAAGCAGCAGTCACGCGGCGCACCAAGGCGATCATGCCCGTGCATTTGTACGGCCGCGTGATCGACATGCGGCCGATCGTGTCACTCGCTCGCGAGCGCGGGCTCTTCGTGATAGAAGATGCATGTCAGGCGCACGGCGCGATGATCGGCGGCAAGCGAGTCGGCTCGATCGGCGACGTCGGCTGTTTCAGCTTTTATCCAGGCAAGAATTTGGGCGCCTACGGCGATGGCGGCGCGATCGTCACGAACGGCGGTGTCGTCGCGGATGCCATTCGTCTGCAGCGTGACTTCGGCCAGCGGCGCAAGTACGAGCACCTGGTCAGAGGAGACAACTGCCGGCTGGATACCCTGCAGGCCGCAATTTTGCGCGTCAAGCTACCCAGACTCGACGCCTGGAATGCGCGCAGAATCGAACTTGCGGCCCTGTACGACCGGAACCTGACGGATGCCGGAGTGAGCGTTCCCAAACGACCGAAGGATGGCAGCGACGTCTATCATCTCTATGTCGTCGAGCTACCGGATCGGGATGCGGCGCAGCAAGAGCTGGCGGCGGCCGGCATCCAGACGGGCATTCATTACCCCATTCCCATCCATCTGCAGCCGGCGTATGCAGATCTTGGTTTCGGTGAAGGCAGCTTCCCTCGCGCGGAGTCATCGGCCAAACGGTTGTTGTCATTGCCGATGTTCCCGGAGCTGCGCGACGACGGCGTCCGGCGGATAGCGGCCGTTCTTGGCCGCCACCTCGCCGCGGTTGCGTGTCCGGCATGAGCGAAAAGTTCCGGTCACTTGAGAGGATTTCTCAGTAACATGTCAGCTCAAACGGAACCGTTGACGACCACCATCGATCCGAGCATCAGCCGCCCGCGCGGCGTCAACATGAACTTGAGTCTGGCAGAACAACTGCTGGAAAACCCTCCGGCCAGCGCCAGCGTCAGCGTTCCTCACCGATACAACAAGTTCTGGTCGATCGCCCTGTTGTGTCTCGACGTGGCGATGTTCGTCCTTTCCGCGTATCTGGCCGTCCACATCCTCGCCCGCTGGAAGCCGGACATCCTGGCTTTCCGAGTCTATCTTTCTGCTGCAATCTTTATTCTCATCTGGCTTTTGGTTTTCGAACGGGTTGGGCTCTATCGACGATCGTTTGCCCTCTCCATCAAAGACGAGTTTTATTGCACCGTCGCAGCGCTGACCGTCGGCATCGTGCCGCTACTCGCATTGTTTACCTTGATACCTGCGATAAAATCATCGCGTTTGGTCCTCATCGTTGCCTTGCTGCTGTCGATTGCCACGGTGGGAACCACTCGCGCTCTGGCCCACGCGCTTCGTAATCTGGATACGAAGCGGCGACCCCGGCGAATCGCGATCATTGGCCAACGCGATCGGATTCAGGCCGTCACGGAGTCCCTCCATCTCGCGGCCGGCAGCAAGGTGTTGAAGCTCGAGGTTGACGACGTCGACGATGCCATGGGGAGAATCAACGTCATTGAAGATCCAGAACTTGATCGCATCGCGTGGTTTCGCGAAGCAAAACAATCCGAGGTCGATACCCTCATATTGACGGAAATCTTGAGCCCGAACCTGTTGCCGCACGTGCTCGGCATCGCCGAACGTCATCACATCAAAATTGCCTTTGCACCACCGCGGCTCAAGAGTCAAGCGTATAGTCTCTCTCTTGAAACCGACGGGCACCAAGCGCTCTTGGTTCCATCCCCCTTGCGTTCGTGTCGGGCACCGGCTCGGGTCATCAAGCGGCTGTTCGACATCGTCGTGGCGTCGGGCATGCTCGTTCTCTTCCTGCCGGTGATGCTGATCGTGACGTTGCTGATATGGCTGGAGCGAAGCGGCCCGATTCTCTATCGTCAAGAACGCGTCACCCGAGGTGGAGCGCCGTTCGATATCCTGAAGTTCCGCACGATGCCGCGCGAAGCCGAAAACGAAAGCGGGCCGGTATGGGCGCAGCACGGCGATAAGCGGGCCACCAAACTCGGGGCCGTTCTCCGCAGAACGAGTCTTGACGAGCTCCCTCAATTGTTCAACGTGCTACGCGGCGAGATGTCGATCGTAGGCCCGAGGCCGGAACGGCCGATGTTCGTGGAGATTTTCCGCGGCTATCTGCCTCGCTACGACGAACGGCACCTCGTTCGCCCCGGCGTGACGAGCTGGTCGCACGTCCAAATGAGGCGCGGGTCCGCCATTTCGGACATCGGGCAACGCTTGAGCCACGACCTGTATTATATTGAGAACTGGTCTCTGTTTATGGACGTCTCCATCGTCTTGAAGACAGCCGCAGAATTCTTGTTCCACAAGGCTCCGTAGCGTGCTGCAGCAGGAAGCGCCTCACGCCACCGTTCCGTTGATCACGGCGGTCGTCGCGACATATAATGAGGAGCGGCATATCCGAAAGAGCCTGACGGATTTGCTGAACCAGCGCGACGTCGACGGCGATGTTGAAATTCTTGTAGTCGACGGCGGCAGCCGCGACCGAACGATCGACATCATAAAGAGTTTCCCGGAGTTTGGCAGCCGAATTCGACTGTTGCGCAATCCCCGCAGGCTACAGGTCTATGCCTGGAACATCGGGATTCGCCACGCGCGCGGGACGTATGTGACGTTGCTCAGTGCACATGTGGAGTACAGCCCGGATTTTCTGCAGACGTCTCTTGAGACGCTCGAACGCACAGGCGCCGCCAATGTCGGGGGCGTTCAAACCGCGGTTGCTGACGGTGCCCTCGGCAGCGTCATTGCATGGGCGATGCAGTCACCGTTTGGGATCGGCAACAGCCACATTCGGCAAGCGCAAAAACCAACGTTTGCCGATCACTCGTTCACCTTTTTCCTCAAGAAGTTAACCCTCGAGCAACTGGGCGGCTTCGATGAAAGTTTTGAGGTCAATGAAGACTGCGATCTGAACTATCGCTTGCGCAAATCCGGCCGCACAGTATATTGCACGCCCGACATTAAAGTGAAGTACCACGCCCGATCCTCGCTGCAAGGACTGGCACGGCAAATGTATCGCTATGGGTTCTGGCGGCGCCGCACGCAGCTCAAACACCCCGAATATGTTCCTTGGCGGGTGAACGTCCCGCCAACGCTGTTGGCGGGTTTGCTGGTTTCAGCCGGGCTTTTCGCCGCGAGGCAGACGGCGGCGGCTTTGATCGTGCCGTGCGTTTACGGAGCGTTCTTGCTGATCGGCGCCGCGCGTGCCGTCGCGAAACTCAAACGCCCCTTCCCGCTCATCCTTGCTCCGATCGTCTTATGCACGATGCATTTGAGTTTCGGGTTGGGGTGGTGGGTCGGCTTCTTTTCGCACCGCAAGAGTCAGCTCTAGAACGTCATCCCCACGACCAGTTTCGTCACGGCGAGCTCCTCCAGAGCCATACCCTCGAAACGCCGGTCGACCTTCATGGTCTTGAGTGCCGCGAGATCGCCGGGGTTGATGGTGAACTCTTTGACCTCAACGCGGGCTCCGTGAGCTTGAAACAGCTTGAGATACTCGTTCCGGCGCAGGCGATTGAGATATTGGATCTTATGCTTCACGAAGATCCTCCACCACCACTCCGGACACTGCAGAAAATTCACGGTCGTGATGGAAGGATCGAAGCTGACGAAATGATCCTGCAGACCGATCGAATGGAAAGCGACGCCGCCCGGTTTCAAAATCCGCTTGGCTTCGGCGGTGATGCCGTCAATGACGGATTCGGGCACGTGCTCCAAGACGGCATAACTGCACACCACATCCACGCTGTGATCCGGTAGACCGGTACGCGTCGCGTCGGCCGGCGCATAATAGCGGATTCCGGCGGCTCGAAAAAGCGTGTCGAGATCCTGTGCGGCCGCCAATCGGTCAAAACGCTCGCGCAGCACCGCCTCGGGGATCGATGTGGCTCGGGACACTTCGCCCACGAGATCCGGCATTTCGGCAAGAAACATTTTCACCAACGCGAAGCGCACGTGGCGCACGTGGTCATAGGTGTAGACCGCAGCCGCACCCATCCAAAAAAGCAAGATGGAAACGACCGCGTCCCAGCCCGTGCCGATCTCGACGATCACTTTGCCCTCTACCTCAAGGTGTTTTGCGATCATCGAGGTGAGGCCCGTGATTCGCCCGCGATACTTTTCCGGCGTGTGGCTCTTGCTGATTTGCTGCAGTTGGTAGTTGATGTGCTCACCGCCGGGCACGTGCGCCAAAACGAACTGGGTATACGCCTTGATTTTCCAGTGCATGAGTCGTCGCGTCCTTCGTCAGGCGCCGCCGCAGGCGCCGCCGCGTTATTGTTCGCCGCTCAGGTGCTTGATGACATGGAGCGCCGCGAACTTCTTCCCATCCCAGCGGAACGTCGTGAGTTTGCTGTAGCGGCAGAGGTCTTCCGGCAAGCATTGCTCCACGACGATCGAGCCGTTTTCGACCGCGCTGCGAAGGATACCGCCCCACGAGCGGTCGCCGTTGGCGACGTCCGCGATCTTCACGAGCTTGTCGCTCGCGAGCGCGTACACGCTGACAAAGGAAAAGATGCCGGCCCCGCCCGCCGAGCACCACGAATCCACGAGGGCTTGCGTTTTCCCGTTGTGGAGAACGTCGCCGAATTTAACGCCTACCAAATGCGCTTCGATCGGCGGATTGCCGGCGCTCTCGGCGCGCCGGAACTCGCCGCGACGGAGCCGCACCGCGCCGACCCCGCAGAAATCCTTGTAGGCGGCGTTCGCGAAATCGAACACGCGGATATCGGACGGCTTTGCGACCGCCGCCGGCGCCACGGCCAGCGTGGCCTGCGCGAACAGAAGCGCCAGAACACAAAGCGAGCCCTTCATCTGCCGGCGCGCGCTACTTCACGTATCGATCGACGAAGAAACCCGCATAAAATCGCTCTTGAGCAGCGTGGCGCCCAGCACCTTGTCGAGGTCTTTTTCGAGCAGCAGCTCGGCGATCGCAGACTTTAGTTCGGCACGCTCCATCAAGCGCCCGCGGCGGGATGGAAGTCGAGGGCCACTCCGTTCATGCAATAGCGCAGGCCCGTCGGCTGCGGCCCATCATCGAAGAGGTGGCCCAGATGTCCGCCGCACCGGCGGCAGTGCACCTCAGTGCGCTCCATGAAGAGCGATGAATCGCTCGACGTCTCGACGGCATTCGGCAGGGGTTGCCAAAAACTGGGCCAGCCCGACCCGCTGTCGTACTTCGTCTTGGAAGAGAACAGCGCGAGCTCGCAGCCGGCGCACGCGTAGGTTCCGGGCTTGTAGAAATGATCGAGCGGGCTCGAAAACGGCGGTTCGGTGCCGTGCTCGCGCAAAATGTTGAACTGCTCGGGGGTCAGCCGCTTGTGCCACTCAGCGTCCGACAGCGTTACCTCAAAATGCTGATGCGGCGTCGTATCCGCTCTGGACATGCTCAAAAAACTCCTTCCGAGCCATAGTCCGGCCAGCGCGCCGGCTCCGATCAATGCTGTGCGTCGAGTTATCATGACACCGGTTATACGTTCGGCACAGAACGCCGGATGCATCCTACCGGGCTTGACTCACGATTTCCGCGAACTTATCGTTGAACAACCGTTGAAATTCCGCCGGCAGCACCGGCCTGCTGAAGAAGTAGCCTTGCATTTCGTCGCAGCTGAGCCGGCGCAGCACGCGGTATTGGGCGGCGGTCTCCACGCCTTCGGCGATGACCCGCAGTTTCAAGTTGTGCGCCACCGTGATCACGGCCGCAGTGATGGCCTGGCTCGCGGGATCGACGTCGAGCTCGCGGATGAAGGAGCGGTCGATTTTCAAAGTGTCGATCGGCAGCCGCTTCAGGTAGCCGAGCGAACTGTAACCCGTTCCAAAATCGTCGATGGAAATCCGGACGCCAAGCGCTCGAAGCCGGAACAAAACGCTTGCGGCCCGATCCACATCTTTCATGATGGCCGTTTCGGTGAGCTCGAGTTCCAAGTTCGACGGGTCCATCTCGTATCTGCGCATGGTGGCGACGAGATCGTCGACAAATCTCGCTTCGAGCACCTGGCAGGTGGAGACGTTAACCGTCATGCGGATGGCTGGGCGGCCCGCTTTGCGCCACGCGAGGCTCTGCGCGCAGGCAGCGTCGAGCACCCAATCGCCGATTGGACCGATCAGGCCCAGCTCTTCGGCGAGCGGCACGAAGTCGTCTGGAGGATGCATTCCTGCAAGCGTGTGCCGCCATCGCAGCAGCGCCTCGGCGCCCACGATGACGCCGCTCGCCATGTTGATGACGGGTTGATATTCGAGATGAAATTCCTGCTGGCGCAGCGCTTGGCGCAAGGCGCTCTCGAGCCCGAGTCGACTCTCTTCTTGTGCGAGCATCTCCGAGGTAAAGACCTCGACACTATCTCCGCCGGAGTTTTTCACGTGATACATTGCGGCCCCGGCGTTTCGAATCAGCGTTTCGGCGTCGCTGCCGTCGACCGGAAACGCGCTCGTCCCGATGCTTGCCGTCACCTCAACGTCGCAATCGTCCATCAACGCCGGTGACGACAGCGACGCCGAAATCTTGCGCGCGACTGCCGTGGCGTCGTCCGTGCGGCAGAGGTCCGTCAAAACGACGATGAACTCGTCGCCGTCCAATCGTCCGACTGCGTCTGCCTGGCGCGCGTTCTGCCGCAGCCGCTCGGCGACCGCCTTGAGGAATTCGTCGCCCGCGCTGTGGCCGAGCGCGTTATTGACGGTGTTAAAGCGATCCATGCCGATGAAGAGCACGGCGCAAATGGTGCCGGTGCTTTTCGCGCTGGCGATCGCTTGGTTGAGATGGTCGACCGTGAGGGCGCGGTTTGCCAGCCCGGTGAGCGAGTCGTGCTGCGCGAGGTATGCCAGCCTCGATTCTGCCGCCCTTTGGGCGCTGATGTCTCGAACGACTGCGAGCACGATGCGTTCGCCGCCCAGCGTCGCGCTTTGCGCGCTCGCCTCGACCGTGAAAGTCGTGCCGTCCTTGCGCCGGTGCACCGCCTCGAAGAACGTGCCGCCTACAATATCGATCGAGTCGAGTGCGGCGTTGTGATCGTATTCGCTGCCGGCCGCGTACAGATCGACGAGGGACATCCCCAGTAACTCGTTTTGCTCGTAGCCGTAGGCGGCGAGCGCGGCGTCGTTGACCTCCAGGATGCGAAGATCGCCCCGGCGCACGAACAGAAAAATATCGCGACTGCGCTGCGAAAGCAGCTGATACCGAGCAAGGCTGGTATCAGCGTTCGCGGTGTGGTGCAAGGCTGCCGAATTTTCGCAAGCGTTTTCTCGCGTCGCGTATAGCCTGGAAGGTGCCGGTCGGTTGCGGTGCAGCCTCACTGAGCCAAACCTCGGCATCCGGCAGCAGTGCAATGCAAAAGCGTCGGTATGTATGGAGCTACCTGCCTGTTGGGGCGCATCCTCACGGGGTCAAACCAGGCCTTCCGGCGGCAGCACGAATGCAAAAGGGGACAAGCGGCCCCCCCATTCATAATTAAGAGCCTTCGCCCGCTTGGTTTGTTACACGGGCGCATCCGAGGAGCCGTCCCGCGCGTAATAAAAGAAAGTGATGAAACGCCGCGTTTACCGTCAGCCACTCGCGGTCCGACTCACGCACTGGCTGGCCTTCCTGTCCCTCGTCGTCCTTGCCATGAGCGGGATGCAGATCTTTAACGCGCACCCCGCCCTGTACGCCTCTGATGCCTCACGCTTCGGAAGCCCCGTTTTGGCGATCAACGGCAACCTCGACGGCCTAGGACGCCCATATGGCTACGTGCAGATCGGCGGGCACAGGCTGACGACTACACACGTGCTCGGCTACACGGACGACGGCATGGGCGGCGAGGAAGCGCGCGCCTTCCCCGGCTGGGCAACGATCCCGTCGTTCCGCGATCTGGCGGACGGCAGGCGCTGGCATCTGTTCTTCGCCTGGGTGTTTGGGCTGTGCGCGCTCGTCTATGCCCGCTGGGCGATCCGGCTGCGGCCGACGCTCGCAGACCTGCGCGCGCTGCCGAGCACGCTTTTAGCCCACCTGCTCCCTTGGCGCGTAACGTCCGAGCCGTCGTATAACCCGCTGCAGAAGATCTCGTACTTCAGCATGGTCTTCGTCCTCGCTCCCGTCGTCATCTTGTCGGGGCTCGCGCTGTCGCCGTCGATCGATGCGTGGGCGCCCTGGCTGCCCGCGATGTTCGGCGGCCGGCAGTTCGCGCGCATCTGGCACTTCGGCGGGATGATCGCGATCATGGCGTTCTTCATCGTTCACGTCGCGATGGTCGGGCTCACCGGCATCTGGAACAACCTGCGCTCGATGATCACGGGCTGGTTCGTCGTGCGGGCGCGGTCGTGAACCGCTTGGGCATGCAACGTTGGAAATTTCTTTCGCTGGTCGGCGCAGCCGCGCTCGCGGGTTGCTCGCGCATCGGCAACGCGCTTGACGCAAGTCCGGCGTTTCAGCGTGCGTTGCGCGCGCCGGAAAAGCTCGACCTCGCGATCATCGGCGCGGGCGCTCCGCTCGCCCGCGAATACTCGCCCGCGGACATCTCGCCTGATTTTCGGCAAAACGGATTCGACCCGCCGAGTGAGCCTGAGTATCAGCGCTGGAGCCGCGAAGGCTGGCGCGGCTACCGGCTCGGGGTCGAGGGTCTCGTGCGAAAGCCGCAGTCGTTTGCGCTCGACGAACTGAAATCGCGCTTCCCCGCCGTCTCGAACATCACGCGGCACGATTGCGTCGAAGGCTGGAGCGTGATCGGCAAGTGGACGGGCGTCCGTTTGGCGGATCTGCTTGCGGCCGTCGAGCCGCAGCCCGCGGCTCGCTTCGTCGTGTTCTACTGTATGGACGACGACGGCCAGGGCACGAAATATTACGAATCGCTGAACATGCATCAAGCGATGCATCCGCAAACCGTACTGGCGTACGCCCTAAATGACGCGCCGGTGCCGATCAAAAACGGCGCGCCGCTGCGGCTCAAAGTCCCGACGCAGCTCGGTTACAAGAGCGCGAAATACGTCCGCCGCATCCGCCTCGTCGAGCGGCTCGGCGGCGAATACGGCAACGGCGGCTACTGGGAAGACCGCAACTACGAGTGGTTCGCCGGGATCTAATGTAGCGGCGCGCGTTCATGGGCGCCCAGGATGTAGCGGCCAAGCCCGCAATGATTGCGTAAACCATTGCGCTGGCGCAATCAATGCGCTATACTAGGATTTGCAATGGCCCTGGTCGCCCCGCGAACTATAGCTTCGACCCACGAGATCGATCCTCGTGAGGTCATCCCCGCCCTTTTAGATATTGCCGCCAAATGGGGCTTCGACGACCGCACGACCATGCGGTTGCTCGGCATCGAAGCCAGCCGTACGCTGCAGCAATGGCGCGCCCATCCGCCGTCGAGCCTTTCCTCGGAACGGCTCGAGCGGCTTTCGTACATCGCTTGGATTTACGAGCTGCTGCACGCGCTCTTCGCTGACGACCGCGTTGCTGATGATTGGCCCAACCGGCCGAACACCGCGCCGCTTTTTGCCGGTCACCCGCCGCACGAATTAATGTGTTCCGGCTCGCTTGCCGACATTTTTCGCGTCTACGAGCACCTCTTCGCGCAGACCCAAGGCTGGAGCTGACGGAAGTTGCCGGCTGACATCCCGATTCGCCGGGTGCGCTGGAACCCGGCCTACCGAATCATTTCACCTCCGCGCTACGTCTTGACGCTTGAGGGCGGTGTTCGCCGGCGGCGCGCGATGGCCGCGCTGTTGCAGATCGCTGACCCCTACCGCCGCGCGCAGCAAGGACTCGTCCTGCCGCCGAGCCGTCTGAAGACGCAGGGCTGGGATGTGATTTACGCACCATTTGTGGTCGGCCGGCGTTACAGCAGTCGCTTCTCGGACGGATCCTACGGCGCATGGTATGGCGGACGGATGCTTCAAACAGCGATTGCCGAGACGCGTTACCACCGAAATCGACTGCTCGCCCAATCGGGCGCTCCGGACACAACGTTAGCGCTGCGAGCGTTCGCAGTCGACATCGACGGCAAGCTGCACGACCTTCGCGGGCTGCGCGACCGGATGGCGTCAGTCTTCGCGAGTGATGACTACGCGAAAAGTCAGGGTCTAGCGCGCCGTCTGCACAACGGCGGCTCCTTCGGGATCGCCTACGACAGCGTGCGCCACGACGGCGGACAATGCGCCTGCGCGTTTCATCCTGACGTGCTCGGCGCATGCCGAATACTCGGAGATTTCCTGTATCATTGGAACGGCGTGTCGATCGATGCCGTATATCAACGGCTGCGCTCGCCGTAATTCATTTCGGCCGCTTTTCTGTCGATACTTAAAGCATGAAAAGCAGCCTCGAAATGAAGGTCATTCGCGGCGCGAACTGGTTTTTCTGGGTCGCCGGTCTGTCCGTCATCAACAGCATTCTTTCCGCTTCGAATGCGACGATCGTCTTCGTCGTCGGGCTCGGGATCACGCAGATCGGCGACGGTATCGCGGCGCAATCACATTCGCCGTCCATCGCCATCACGGTCGACGTCATCGCCGTCGTCATCTTCGGTCTCTTCGGCTACTTCGCGCGCAAGGGCATGCGCTGGGCGTTCGTCGTCGGCATGCTGCTGTACGCGTTCGACGGCGCGCTGTTCGTCACGATCCGCGACTGGCTTGCCATGGCGTTCCACGTGCTGGCGCTCTACCTTATGTACCAAGGTCTGGCCGCCGCGAACATGATGAAACAAAACGAGGAGCTCATGCGCGATATGTCGATCCGCGCGGCGCTGCAAAAGGATGCCGCGATTCGCGCCGCCGCTGGTTTTCAGGAACCGGCGTCCGCCGGTCCCACCACAAGTTCCGGTCCCGCCACACCTTCCGATGCCGCAACGGGTCTCACCGCAACGCCGGCGCCGTGGCGGCCCGCGCCGCCGGGCCAACCCGAAGAATCACCGCCGGCTTGACCCGAGCGCGGCTTGCAATCCTTATCGTCTGGGCCGCTGTCGAACGCGAAGTGGCGTTTCTCGAAGGGCGAAGCCCGCGTCCGTCCAAGCGCTTAAGACGGAGGCACGCTTGGACAAGATCGAGGAATCTGGCGCACGGGTAAACGGCGAGCCGTCTCACATGCTCGGCCCGATCAATCGCGAGCTTTCCTGGCTCGACTTCAACGCGCGCGTCCTCGCGTTGGCGGAAGAAACCGGCATACCGCTGCTCGAGCGGCTGAATTTCATCGCGATCTACAGTCGCAATCTCGACGAGTTCTTCCAAGTCCACGTCAGCGGTTTGAAGGAGCAGGTCAACGCGGGAGTCGCGCGGTCGGGATCCGAAGGCACGGGCGCACAACCGCTGCTCGAACTGATCCGCGCGCGCGTCAAGCAGCTCTCGGCGCGCCAGATGCGGATCTACGCCGACCTGCTGGTTCCGGCGCTCGCGGCAGAAGACATTCGCTTCCTCGACTACCTCACCGTCGATGCGGACGATCGCGCATTCCTCGATCGCGTTTTCCAGGACCGGCTGTTCCCGGTGCTCACGCCGCTCGCCGTCGATCCGGCGCACCCGTTCCCATACATCTCGAACCTCTCGCTGAACCTCGTCGTGGTGATCGGTGATCCCGGCGCGGACGAGCCGAGGATCGCGCGCGTGAAGGTTCCCCCGCTGCTGCCGCGCTTCATCGAATTGCCGCATGCGGGCCACTTCGTGCCGATCGAGCAGGTGATCGCTGCCCACCTGCACATGCTCTTTCCCGGCATGGACGTGCTGCGCCGCCACGTGTTTCGCGTGACGCGCGACGCGGATTTCGCGCTCAACGAAGACGACATGGAAGACCTGCTGGCGGCGGTCGAAAACGTGCTGCGGCTGCGAAGGCGAAGTCCGCGCGCCGTGCGGCTGGAAGTCGACACCGGCATGAGCGAAGACGTGCGCGCCCTGCTGCTCGACGAACTGTCCCTGGAAGAGAACGACGTCTACGAGATCATCGGTCCGCTCGACTTGTGCAGCTTGAGCGAGCTGATGCGTCTGTCCATGCCGAAGCTGAAGTATCCGCGCTGGATCCCGGTCACCCAGCCGCGGCTCGTGCCGCCTGAGGACGATCACCGCATCGACATGTTCCGCGTCCTCAAAGCGGGCGACGTCCTCGTCCACCACCCGTACGACTCGTTCGCGACGTCGATCGAGGCGTTCATCGAGCAAGCTGCGCGCGACCCGAATGTCATGGCGATCAAACAGACGCTGTATCGCACCTCGAGCCCGGAGAGCCCGATCGCCAAGTCGCTGATCCGCGCCGCTGAAGAAGGCAAGCAGGTCGTGGCGGTCGTCGAAGTGACGGCGCGCTTCGACGAAGAGAAGAACATCGCGTGGGCCCGGCGGCTCGAAGACGCGGGCGCGCACATCGTGTACGGCACGATCGGCCTGAAGACGCATGCCAAGGTTTCGCTGATCGTGCGCCGCGAGGACGGCGGCATCCGGCGTTACACGCACGTGGGCACGGGCAACTACAATCCCGTCACTGCGAATCTGTATGAAGATCTCGGTCTGCTGTCGGCGGACCCGGAGCTCGGTGCCGACGTCGCCGACCTCTTCAACCTGCTCACCGGCTACAGCAAGCAGAACCGTTATCATAAACTGCTGATCGCGCCCTTCGGCCTGCGCGCGGCTTTGCTCGAGCTCGTCGCCAGCGAAGCGCAGTCGGGCGACGGTCGGATCGTGATGAAAGTGAACAACCTCGTCGATTCGGAGATCATCAACGCGCTGTATGGCGCTTCGCGCGCGGGCGTGGAGATCGACCTCATCGTGCGGGGGATGTGCTGCCTGCGGCCCGGCGTGCCGGGGATGTCGGAGAATATCCGCGTGCGCTCGATCCTCGGCCGCTACCTCGAGCACTCGCGCGTGCTCCGCTTCGGCAGCATCGCGCGCGGACCGAAATACTACATCGGCTCGGCCGACCTCATGCCGAGAAACCTCGATCGACGCATCGAAGCGACGGTGCCCGTTTTGGACCCGGCGCTGCGCCGGCGACTGCAAGAGATCCTGGACGTTTTGCTCGCCGAGGATTCGCTCATGTGGAGCCTGGACCGCCACGGAGACTGGCACTTGACGCCGGTACCGCCGAGCCGTCATCCGCAACAGCGGCTCCAGCAACTCGCCCTCGGACGAATCGCGGCGCATGCAGAATCGATCGCTTGAGCGAGAGATCAAACTCGCGGTTTCAGCGAATTTCCACCTTCCCGATCTCGACGGCGCATACGATAACGTCACCGCTCACCCGCAAGGCGTGAAGCGCTATACTACGACGTATTACGATACGTCGGATTTTCGTCTCGCGCGCTGGGGTTGCAGCCTGCGCTATCGCGATGGCCACGGCTGGACGCTCAAACTGCCGGAACCGTCCGAAGACGAAACCGTCATGTTCCGAACCGAGTACGTCTACGACGACCCGCCGGGAGAGCCGCCGTCTCCGGCGCTCGATCTGGTCGCGGCGATGGTGCGTCGCGCACATGTGCGCGTCGTAGCGCGCATGAGCGCCATCCGCCGGACGATCGAGCTGCGAAGCGACGCGACTCCGCTCGCCGAGGTGACCGACGACGTGGTGTCGGTCGTGCACGCGAAGAAAGTCGTGCGGCGCTTCCGTGAAATCGAGGTGGAACTCGCGCAGGGCGGCCCGCTGCCGCTGCTCGACGCCGTGGCGCAGCGGTTGCGCGCCGCCGGTGCCAGCGCGCCTCATCAGCTTCCGAAAATCGTCCAGGCGATCGGCAGACGCGCGGCGGCGCCTCCGGACGTCGAACCCGTCGAGCCGGATCCCGACGGCTCCGCCCTGTCGGTGATCCGTCACGCGCTCGCGCGCTCCATGCAGCGGCTCATCCAGCACGACCCGCTGGTCCGCGGCGGCAGCGACGCAGAGGCCGTCCACCAAGCTCGAGTTGCGACGCGCAGGCTGCGGTCGGATCTGCGCACCTTTCGGCCGCTGTTGGTGAAAAACTGGACGGATTCGCTGCACCGCCGCCTGCGCGAAGCCGCGAATGCGCTCGGCGCGGTGCGCGACGCCGACGTCTTCATCGAGCGATTGAACGCCGCCGCCGCGAAGCTGCCGGTTGCCGATCGCGTCGATGCCGGCGCGATCGTGAGCGATCACGCTGCCCAGCGGGCGCGCAGGCACGAGACGCTGCTCGCCGTGCTGCGTTCGGAAGAATATTTGGAGCTGCTGGATGACTTGGTCGAAGCCGCCGCTCGGCCCCATGTTGTGCGCGCGGCGGTGCGGCCCGCCGTGGACGCGCTGCCCGCGTTGCTCGCGGATCAGTGGAAGAAGGCCAGGCGCGCGGCGACGTCCGCGCAACGGCTGCAGTCAGACGACGCGCTTCATCGATTGCGGATCCGGACCAAGCGTTGCCGCTACGCGATGGATGCCGTCGTGCCGGTCGTCGGAAAGAAAGCAAAGGCGTTCGCCGCCGCCGCGGGAAAACTCCAGCAAGTGCTGGGGAAGCATCACGACGCGGTCGTCGCGCACGGTTTGCTTCGCGAGTACGCGAAGAGCACGACGTCGTTCGCCGCCGGCGAACTCGCCATGATCGAATGGCGAGCGGTTGGCAAGGCGCGCAAATCGTGGCACGCGTGCTGGGAGAAAGTCGCGGCGGCGCGGCAAAGGTTCGGTTCGTGGTCGTAGTTCCGGTCGTCCGCGCGGCTGGCGGTCTGCTCGTCCGGTCGCAGCCCGAGGGCAAACTCGAAGTGGCGCTGGTGCACCGACCGGCGTACGACGATTGGACCTTTCCGAAGGGAAAGCTGCTCGTGGGCGAACGCGAAGAGCACGCGGCGCTGCGCGAGGTAGAAGAAGAGACCGGCATGCGCTGCCGGCTCGAGCGCGCGCTCGGCAGCACGAAGTACCGCGACCATCGCGACCGGCCGAAAGTCGTGCACTACTGGGTGATGCGGGCGCTGGACGGTCATTTTGAACCCACCAAGGAAGTCGACCAGCTGCAATGGCTGACCATGAACCGCGCCATGGACGTCCTCACCTACGACCACGATCGCGGATTGTTGAAGGGCCTGGCAGACGCGCTGCAGTTCGGCGGGTCGACGAAAGCCCGCAACCGGCACGGCCGCGCGACACTGCGCGGACAGACGACCGCCGCGATTTTTCTCGTGCGGCACGCCAAAGCCGAGAACCGTTCTGAATGGCAAGATTCCGACGACGACCGTCCGCTGACCAAAGGGGGCCGACGCCAAGCGGACGGGCTGGTCGAACGGCTGGCCGCTTTCTCGATCGCTCGCGCAATATCGAGCGCGTCGACGCGCTGCAAGCAGACGATCGAACCGCTGTGCGCTGCACGCCGCCTGAAGATGGAGACGTCCAACAGCCTTGCGGAGGGCACCGACACCGACGAAGCCCTCGATTTCGTCAACGCGTGCGCCGACAAACCGACGGTGCTGTGCAGTCACGGCGACGTTGTAGGCGACGTCATGACGCATTTGGTCCGCGAAGGGATCGCCTTCGAAAGCGACGTGCGCTGGGAGAAGGGCTCGACGTGGGTGCTCGAACACGACGGCGAGCAATTCTTGTACGGCCGCTACATCCCGCCGCCGTAGGGAAGAATAGCGCGCATAAATGCGCGCCGCCACATTGCGGTCCGAGAGGCGGGAGCTTCGAGCGACTCGAAACCCATCGGATGAGCGTCGTCGCTGAAAAAGCCAAGCACACCGAATCTCCGGTCTCGCACAAGATCTACGCTGACGGGCCGCATGGCATGCGGGTGCCGTTTCGCCAGATCCATCTGACCGACGGCACCGATTTCCGCGTCTACGACACGAGCGGACCGCTCACGGATCCCGGCCTCGAGCTCGACGTGCGAGTCGGGCTGCCGCCCGTGCGGCTGCAGTGGATTCTCGATCGCGGCGACGTCGAAGAGCTGGCTCGATCGAGTTCCGCGTACCGGCGCGAACGCGAGTCGGCCCCTGACCTCGCCTCGGTTCGCTTCACCGCGCCTCGTAAGCCGCTGCGCGCTCGATCCGGCCGCAACGTGACCCAGATGCATTCCGCTCGCCGCGGCGAGATCACGCCCGAAATGCGCTACATCGCGATTCGCGAGCGCGTGTCGCCGGAGTTCGTCCGTGATGAGGTCGCGCGCGGCCGCGCCATCATTCCGGCGAACGTCAACCACCCTGAAAGCGAGCCGATGATCATCGGCCGCAATTTCCTCGTCAAAATCAACGCGAACATCGGCAATTCGGCCGTGACCTCGTCGATCGAGGAAGAGGTGGAGAAGATGACCTGGGCCACGCGCTGGGGCGCGGACACGGTCATGGACCTCTCCACGGGGAAGAACATCCACGAAACGCGGGAATGGATCTTGCGCAATTCACCCGTGCCGATCGGCACGGTGCCGATCTATCAGGCGGTGGAAAAGATCCACGGCAAGATCGAGGACCTGACGTGGGAGATCTACCGAGACACCCTCATCGAACAGGCCGAACAAGGCGTCGATTATTTCACCATCCACGCCGGCGTGCTGCGCGACTACGTGCCCCTGACGAAGAATCGCGTGACCGGCATCGTCTCGCGCGGCGGCGCGATCATGGCGCACTGGTGTGCGCTTCATGGCCAAGAAAATTTCCTCTACACGCACTTCGAAGAGATCTGCGAGATCATGAAGGCCTACGATGTGTCGTTCTCACTCGGCGACGGTTTGCGGCCGGGCTCGACCGCCGACGCCAACGACGCCGCGCAATTCGCCGAACTGGACACGCTGGGCGAGCTGACGGCGATCGCCTGGCGGCACGACGTCCAGGTGATGATCGAGGGCCCGGGCCACATCCCCATGCACATGATCAAAGAGAACGTCGAGCGCGAGCTGGAGATCTGCCAAGAGGCGCCGTTCTACACGCTCGGCCCGCTTGTGACGGACATCGCGCCGGCCTACGACCACATCACCAGCGCGATCGGCGCCGCGATGATCGGTTGGTACGGCACCGCGATGCTGTGCTACGTCACGCCGAAAGAACACTTGGGCTTGCCGAACAAGCAAGACGTGAAGGACGGCGTCATCGCGTACAAGATCGCTGCGCATGCGGCCGACGTGGCGAAAGGGCGGCTCGAGTCCCGCAAGCGCGACGACGCGCTGTCGAAAGCGCGCTTCGAATTCCGCTGGGAAGATCAGTTCGCGCTCTCGCTCGACCCCGAAACGGCGCAGCGCTTCCACGACGAGACACTGCCGGCTGACGCCGCGAAATCGGCGCATTTCTGCTCGATGTGCGGCCCGCACTTCTGCTCCATGCGCATCACGCAGGACGTGCGCGAATTAGCCCAGACGTAAAACGAACGCTCGCGGTCTTCATCGGCGCGCTGGTCGCTTACTCGCTGTCGGCCGGCATCGGCCACACCGCGCTCGCAGGATACGTCCCACTGGCATATGCTTGGCTCCACGGCTCGGTCGCGATCGATCCCGTTTGGGGCACCACGGACCTGCTCGCCTTGCGCGACCGCTGGTTCCTCGTGGAAGCCCCGATGCCGGCGGCGGTCATGCTTCCCGCGGTCGCTATCTTTGGGCTTCACGCGAATCAGACGCGCGTCGGCGTGATCGTCGCGGCGCTCGCCGTCGCGGCGCTCGACGTCACGCTGCGGCGCATGCGCGTGTCCACGGTGGCGCGCAACTTGACGCTTGCGCTGTTCGCACTCGGCACCGTTTTTTGGTGGTGCGCAGCCGTCGGCGCGTTGTGGATGTTCGAGTCGGTCGTCGCCGTGACGTTCGCGACCTTCGCGCTGCTGGAATTCTACGGGAAACGAAGACCCTGGCTCGTCGCCTTGCTCCTGACGAGCGCCGCGCTTTCCCGCCCGCCGTTCGCGCTCGCCATGATACCGATGGCGGTGTGGCTGCTGCTCGAGACGCCGCGCGAGCGGCGGCCGGCGGCGCTCGCTGCTTTCGTCGCCGGCGTCCTGCCGCTCGCCGCGCTCTATGCCGGCTATAACGAGCTCCGTTTCGGCACGCCGTTCGATTTAGGATACACGCTTTGGTACCGTCAGGATCCGGCCGGCAGTCCGAGCGGCCAGCCCTACGGGCTCGTCTATCTGCCGTACAATCTCTACAGCTTATTCTTGCTCGCGCCGCAGTTCGGCCAGCACGCGCCGTGGATCGAGCCGACGCCGGCGGGGATCGCGCTGACCTTCACGAGCCCCGCGCTCGTGCTCGCGCTGCTCGCGCCTCGTTCCCGCGAGACGATCGCGCTGGCGTCGTGCGCGCTCTTCGCCGCACTGCCGGCCCTCTTGTACTACGTCAACGGCTACAATCAGATGGGCATGCGTCACAGCCTCGATTTCACGCCGTTTCTGTTGCCGTTGATCGCGCGCGGCCTCAGCCGAGCGCCGGCGGGGCTTTCGATCGGTCTCATCGCCTATTCAATCGCGGCGAACGCCTACGAAGTCGCCTACTGGGCCGCACACCGCCTCGATGGTCCTTGGCCGAACTAAAAAGCGTGGTATACTAGCCTTGTGAGTCACGGGATCGTCGATACTGCCGGGCGTCCGCTGCGCGACCTGCGCATTTCGGTCACCGACCGCTGCAATTTCCGCTGCACGTACTGCATGCCGAAAGAGATCTTCGGACGAGATTTTCATTTCCTACCGCCGAGCCAACTGTTGACCTTCGAAGAGATCGCCCGACTCGCGCGCATCTTCGTGGCGAACGGCGTCGAGAAGATCAGGCTCACCGGCGGCGAGCCGCTGCTGCGGCGCGAGCTGGAAAAACTCGTGGCGATGCTCTCCCCCCTGCCGGGACTGCGCGATCTCACGCTCACCACGAACGGTTCTCTGCTGGCGCGGAGAGCGCGAACGTTGAAGGACGCGGGCCTGCATCGCGTCACCGTCAGTCTCGATGCGCTCGACGATGCCGTCTTTCGCGCGATGAATGACGTGGATTTTCCCGTCGCTCGGGTCCTCGAAGGCATCGAGGCGGCCATCGAAGCAGGGCTGCGGCCGGTCAAGATCAACGTCGTCGTGAAGCGCGGCGTCAACGAGCGCTCGGTCGTCGAAATGGCGCGCCGCTTTCACGGCACGGATTGCATCGTGCGCTTCATCGAATACATGGACGTCGGTACGACGAACGGCTGGCGGCTCGAAGATGTGGTCCCAGCGGCCGAGATCGTCCGCACGATCGATGCCGTGCTGCCTCTGGAACCGGTCGATCGAAATTATTCGAGCGAAGTCGCGAGCCGCTATCGATACCGGGACGGCGGCGGAGAGATCGGCATCATCGCATCCGTCACGCAGCCGTTCTGCCGCGACTGCTCGCGCGCGCGCCTTTCGTCCGAGGGCATGCTGTACACGTGCCTGTTCTCGGCGGCCGGGCACGATTTCCGCACGTTGCTCCGGCTCGGCAAATCCGACGAGCAGATCGCCGATTATCTGCGCGGCGTGTGGCGCGTGCGCGACGACCATTACTCGGAGATCCGCGCTGCCGAAACCGTAAAGCTGCCGAAAGTGGAGATGTCGCACATCGGTGGCTGAGCTTGCGGACCTGCGATGCGTGCAGTGCCGCGGAGGCGTCCCGCCGATGGAGCCTGCGCTCGTTCGCCAAAACCTAGAGCGGCTGAAGGGCTGGGAGGCGCCGCGCGACCATCATTTGACCAAACAATATCGCTTTGAGGATTTCAAGACGGCGCTTGGGTTCGTCGACCGAATCGGAGCGATGGCGGAAGAGCAAGGGCATCATCCGGACGTCTATCTGGCGTGGGGCAAGGTCCGTCTCGACGTCTGGACGCACAAGATCGACGGTCTCACCGAAAGCGATTTCATCTTCGCGGCCAAGTGCGACCGGTTGTACCGCTGACGTGGCGACGCCGGCCCTCGCGCGGCCGGCGTCACCGATACTATACCCGCAGTTCGGCCTGGCCGGCTGCAGCGGGTCACGCGGCCGAGCTGGCGCTCGCCGAATCATCGACCTGCGGCCGAATCACTGCACGGTCGTATCGTAGCGGCGCCGTCCATGTAGGGGCGCAGGATTTCCGGCACGACGACCGAGCCGTCGGCGCGCTGAAAATTCTCAAGGATCGCGACCAGCGTGCGACCGATCGCCAGGCCCGATCCATTGAGCGTATGCGCGAATTCCGGTTTCGCCTTCGGCGTAGGCCGGAATCGGAGCATGGCACGGCGCGCCTGAAAATCGGCGCAATTGCTGCACGACGAGATTTCGCGGTAGGCGTTCTGACCCGGCAGCCATACCTCGAGGTCGATCGTCTTCTGCGACGCGAAACCCGTCTCGGCCGAACACAGCAGCATGACACGGTACGGCAGGCCCAGCGCCTGGAGCAGACTTTCCGCTTGGCGCACGATTTGGTCGTGGAGCGCCGTGCTGTCCGCGGGCGCGCATAGCGTCACGAGCTCAACCTTTTCGAACTGATGCTGGCGGATCAGCCCGCGCGTGTCCTTGCCGGCCGCGCCCGCTTCTTGGCGGAAGCACGGCGTGAACGCCGTGTAGCGCAGCGGCAGGTCGTCGGCGTCCAAGATCTCGCCGCGATGCAGGTTGACGAGCTGCACTTCGGATGTCGGCGAAAGAAACAAAGTGCCGTCGTCCACGGCGAACATGGCGTCGCTGAATTTGCTCAGATGACCGGTGGCCTCGACCGTCTCGCGATTGACCAAGATCGGCGGGTTGATTTCGCGGAATCCTGCGGCGAGGTTGCGTTCGAGAAAAAAATTCGCGAGCGCGCGGTTCAGCCGCGCGCCCGCTCCGGCGATCACCGCGAAGCGGCTGCGCGCGAGCTTCACGCCGCGTTCGAAATCCAGAATCCCGAGCCGCTCGCCGATATCCCAGTGCGGCTTCGGCTCAAAGTCGAACGAGGGCAGCTTGCCGCTCGAGCGAAGCGGGACGTTCGCCGATTCATCCGCCCCGTCGGGCACGTCGTCGGCGAGCACGTTCGGCACGTGCGTCAGCGTCGCCGAGACCCGCTCGTCGAGCGCGGCGGCTTCCCGTTCCTGCTCCTTGATGCGCTCGCCCAGCGCGGTCGATTGTTCGCGAAGCTTCGCGAGCTCGTCCGGGCCTTGGCTCTTGACCCTCGCGAAGTCGGCCGAAACCCGATTGCGCTCGGCTTTGGCTGCGTCGAGCGACGTCACGATGGCGCGCCAGCGCGAATCCAGCGCCAGGATTTCATCGACCGGCGACGTCGGCAGCTGCCGTCGCGCAAGGGAACGCCGAACGCGATCGGGCTGTTCCCGGATGAGCGCTTTGTCGAGCATGGTTGCCCGTTTGGCTTCTGGAACTCCAAATCCTTACCGATATGACGCTGCGACGTGCCACCATCGAAGAAGCATTGAACGCGATGTCGAGTCATCGCGTGCGCCGCGCGCAGAGCGAACGCGTGACGCTGGCCGCCGCGTCGGGGAGAATTCTCTCGGGGCCCGTCATCGCACCCGAAGACGTTCCGCCGTTCACCCGATCTCGCGTGGACGGCTTCGCGGTCGTGGCGGACGACGTGCGAGGCGCTTCGCAATCGAAACCCGTCGCGCTCGCGATCAAAGGCGACGTGCAAATGGGCCGCCCAGCCGGCGCCGCGCTCCAAGCGGGCGAAGCGATCCGGATTCCGACGGGGGGCATGTTGCCCGCCGGAGCCACCGGCGTGGTGATGATCGAGGACACGCAGGTGCGCGACGGCGTCGTCGAAATCCACGACGAATCGCACTGCAGCGATAACCTCACGCGCGCCGGCTACGACGTGCGCCGAGGCGCCGAGCTGCTGCAGGCCGGCCGCGTGCTGGATCCAGGTTCCATCGGCATGCTGGCGGGTGCAGGCGTGGCCGAGCTGGCCGTCTATCGCAAACCCTCGGTGGCGCTGCTCGTGACCGGCGACGAACTCGTCGAATCCGACGGCACGCCGCTGCAGCCGGGTCAGATCCGCGACATCAATCGTCTGTCGCTTTCTGCCATGCTCGCGGCGTTGGGTTTCGCGCCACGCGCGTATCCTCGCGTTCCGGACGACCGAGCGGCGTTCGCGCGCGCGTTCGACGGCGCGCTCGCCGAAAACGACGCGCTCGTGATCTCGGGCGGCTCAAGCGTGGGCGAACGAGACTACACGCCCGACGTCGTCGCTGCGGCCGGTGAACCCGGCGTGATCGTCCACGGCATCCGCGCCAAACCCGGACGCCCCACGCTGCTCGCCGTCGTGGGCGAAAAGCTGGTGATCGGCCTGCCGGGCAATCCGGTCTCGGCGCTCGTCATGCTCGAGGCGCTGGGGAAGCCGCTGTTGCTGCGCATGTTCGACAAGCGCGATGAAACGATACCCGTGCGCGCCGTTCTCGCCGCCGACATCCACGCGGATGACGAGCTTGAATTTCGCATACCCGTGAAGCTGCGGCGCGCGCGCGGCGACAGGCCGGCAGCCGAGCCGATCATCGGCACCTCGGCGCAGATGCACATCCTCGGGCTCGCCGACGCGATCGTCGTGGCGCCGATGGGGGCGGGTCGAATCCGGGCGGGCACCGAAGTCGACGCCATACCGTTCACACGCTCGACGTCGCTGCGCTAGGAGGCCGGCAAGGAATCCGTATGAAGATGAGATGGTTCGCATTTTTTATCGCGCTTGGCTTGGCCGCCTGCACGCCGTCGCAGCAGTCGCAGACCAAGTCGCAGGCCGACGATGCGTTCATCCTTGCGCAGATCCGCGCGAAGATCACGGCGATCGACGCCGCCACGGTGTCGACGGTCAACGTCGAGGTGCAGAACGGCCGGGTCTCGCTTTCGGGCGAAGTGCCGAATGCGAAAGAACGCGCCCAGATCGCCGACGCCTCCCGCTCCGTCAGCGGCGTCACGGCGGTGGCCGACCGGATCGCCGTGAATCCGCGCACGAAAACCGCGGAACAGATCACGAACGATATCGCGCTCGCCGCGAAAGTGAAGGCAGCGCTCGCCGTGCAAACCGGCGTCAACGCGTTCCACATCTCGGTGAAGACCGACCGCGGTATCGTCAGCCTGAGCGGCTCGGTGCCCAGCTCGGCACTGCACACAACCGCCATCGCCACGGTGAAAAGCGTCAGCGGCGTGCGCCGAGTGGTCGATCGGCTCCGCATCCAAAGGTGAGCGTTTGCGCTACGGCATTCTATCCGACGTCCATTCGAATCTTCCAGCTTTGACAACGGTGCTCGACGCGCTCGATGAGGCGGGCGCCGAAGAGCTGGTGTGTCTCGGCGACATCGTCGGCTACGGGCCGGATCCGAACGAATGCGTGACGATGCTTCGGAAGCGCCGCGCGGTGACCGTCATCGGCAACCACGACGAAGCCGCCTCCAAGGCGAGCGGCGACGAAGATTTCAACCCGATCGCGCGTTTGGCGATCGAATGGACGCGCTCGGCGTTGTCGGCCGACAACGTCTCGTTTCTCGCGAGCTTGCCGGACACGGCGCTATTCGACGATTTCGCCGTGGTTCACGGCGCGCCCGAACATCGCTTCGCGTACATCCTCGACGCCGCGGGCGCACGGCATGCTTTCCAACATGTGAAGAAGCCGCTGACCTTCGTGGGTCACAGCCACGTCGCCGAGGTCTATTACCAGGACGAACGAGGCCGCACATACCACGACCGTCTGCTCCATGGCGGTCTGATCGCGATCCGGCCGGAATATCGTTACATCGTCAACCCCGGCAGCGTCGGCCAGCCGCGCGATCGCAATCCGCAGGCTTCGTTTGCGCTGTACGATTCCGAAGCTCGATCGATCGACGTCCGGCGCGTCACGTACGATATCGCAAGCGTGCGGCGAAGGATCGAGGCCGCCCATTTGCCGTCGGAACTCGGAGCGCGACTGGAGACCGGCCGATGACCCGTTCGCTCGGCGCCCTGCTCGCGGTCATTTCGATCGTCGCGGCGCTCGGCTCCGGTCGGCCCTCGTGCGCGGCGCCGTCAGGGAAAAACTTGAACTCGAAACTGGCGGCCGCCGTGGGGGCCGGTTTGGACGATTTCTACTCGCGCGACTTCGAAACAGCGCGGCAGGAATTCGAAGCCGCTTTGCGGATCGAGCCCGCGGACTCGCTGGCGCTCGCGTTCGAGTGCGCGACGCTTCTCCAGCTCGGCCCGGATCGCTTCGGACGGTTCGCCGCTCGGGCTGCGAGCGCAGCTGCAAGGAACCCGCGCGACGCCATCGCGCAGACTCGGGCCGGCTACGCATATCTTTTCATGGCCGACAGCGATGCGAAACGAGGCGACGACGCGCGCGATGCGTTCGCCAAGGCCCTGGCGGCCGACACCGCCTTGGCCGCGGCGCACGTGGGGATGGGCATCTACCGATACCAGCACGGCTCGGAGAGCCGCTCGAAAGCCGAACTGCTTGCGGCGCTGGCCATCGATCCGCACGACGCGCTCGCGCGCGAATACCTGTCCGACATCTACCAGACGCAGCTGGACGACCCGAACCGGGCGCTTGCGTATCTTGTCGACGTGCCGAACGTCGTTCCGCAGTACGCCGACGCCTACTACCACTTGGGATCGATCATGAACGATCTCGGTCAATACGATGCCGCCATCCGCTATTTGCGCACGGCGATCGATCTCGACGCCGGTCACGTGGGCGAGGCCGGACAAGCCGGACTGCCATTGCTCGGCCAGATCTATTTGAAAATCCACCGCATCGACGACGCCAAGCGCGCCTTTTCGGAAGCCGTGGTGTTCGGCGAAGAGCTCCAGTTCTCGCAGGCGCAGCTCGACAAGATCAACCACGGGCAGATCAAATGACGCAGGTCCAGGACGATCGGCGCTGCTTTGCCTGTGGCCCCGAAAATCCGCACGGCCTCCAGATGGCGTTCGAATACGGGGAGGGCACGGCGCGCTGCGTCGTGACCCCGAAGCGGCACTTGAGCGGCTGGTCGGCGGTGATGCACGGCGGCATCGTCGCCACGCTGCTCGATGAAGCGATGGCCCACGCCGCCATCAGTCTCGGACTCCGGGCGGTGACGGCGCGCATCGAAGTCCGCTTCAGAAAAGCCACCCCGATGGACGGTCTGCTCGTCGTCGAGGGCAAGGTACGAAACCGGCGCGGACGCGTGCTCGAACTGACGTCGGAACTGCGCGATCAAAGCGGCGCGGTCTTCGCGCAAGCCCACGGCCGGTTCGTCACCGAGCCGTAATCCGAAGACCGACCGTGCCGAAAAACGACGGCGTGAAACCCATCGCGTCAAATCGCCGGGCGTATCACGACTACGCGATCGTCGACACCTTCGAAGCCGGGGTCGTGCTGAGCGGCACGGAGGTGAAGAGCATGCGCGTCAACGGCTGTTCGCTCGTCGACGGCTTCGTGCGGATCAGAAACGGCGAAGCGTGGCTGGCGAACGTGCAGATCCCGCCGTACGGTCAGGGCACCTTTTTCTCGCAACACGAACCGCGCCGCGACCGAAAGCTGCTGCTGCACGCGCGCGAGATCCGCAAGCTCGCGCTGAGCCTGCAGGAAAAGGGACTCACGCTCGTCCCCGTGCGGGCGTATTTCCGAAAGGGTCTCGTGAAGGTCGAGTTGGGGATCGGCCGCGGCAAGACCAAATACGACAAGCGTGAAGCGATCAAGAAGCGCGAAGCGCAGCGCGAGATCGCGCGTCACGCGAGACGCGCGTGACGCGGTCGCTGCAAGAGCGAGCGCGGCTGGCTTGCGCGAGGTTGAAGTTGCCGGACTCGGCAGCGATCGTCGTCGCGTGCTCGGGCGGCGCCGACAGCGCCGCCGCGCTTGCGCTGCTGCGCGGGGCGCTGCCCGATGCCAAGCTGATCGCGTGTTACGTCGATCACGGCATTCGCCCGCGCGCGCGCATCCTTCGCGATGTCGATGCCGTGCGGGTGCAGGCGCGCGCCGCGCGCGCGGAGGTGGAGATCGCGGCCGTCGAACCGCCGCAATCCGGCGAATCCAAAGAAGCGGGTGCGCGACGGCGGCGCTACGCGGCGCTCGCACGCGTCGCACGCTCTGGCGGCGCGAGCTTTGTTGTGACCGCCCATCACGCGGACGACGTCGCCGAATCGCTCGTGCTTTCCCTGATGCGCGGCAGCGGGTTGGACGGCGCGGCGCGGATGCCGGTTCGTCGCCCGATCGACGACCGAATCGCTCTTGCGCGGCCGTTCTTGTGGGCGCGCAAGAGCGAGCTCGAAGCGCACGCGCGATCGCTCGGCCTGAGCATTTCGCGGGATGAGACCAACGCCGACAGCCGCATCCGCCGCAACGCCGTGCGGCGAATGCTCGAACGGTTGGAAATCGCCGCACCGGGTTCGCTGCGCGCCATCGCGCGCAGCGCAGCCCTGCTGGCGGCAGACAAGCGGCTGCTCGCAGGCATCACAAAAATCGCTTGGCAGCGGTGCCGCGTGGGAGAAGTCTTGTCGACGAAGTCGCTGCGCGGTTTGCCGCCGCAGTTGTTGAGGCGAGTGGTGCGATTCGCCGTCGCGCGCTCGCATGGCGGATTCTCGACGGATTTTCACCGAACTCATTGCGATGCGATCGTGCGCGCCATCAAAGACGGCCGCGGCGGAGCCTTTCACGCAGGCAAGGCGGCGGCGGTCATCGTGTCGGCCGGCAAGATGAAAGTGACGCGAACTTCTCCGAACGTGGCGGCGCAGGAAAGCCCAAGCGAATCCGATCTCGAAGCCGACGTGCGGGTTCCCGCTGTGGGAAAAGTCACAGACAGCCGGCTGTCCGCAGGATCGCTGGAATTGCGCTGGGACCGATCCCGAAAGCCGGCGCCGCGGACCATGTACCTCGACGGCAGGCGCCTGCCGCCAGGGTCAAAACTGACGCTGCGCCTCCCGAAGCGGGGCGACGTCTGCGTCCCGAGCGGCCGGCACCGGCCCGTTCCGCTGGCGAGGTTCCTCGCTAAATCGGGCGTGCCGAAAGATGAACGGGCCGGCATCGCGTTATTATGTAGGGGAGGCCAAATCGCCGCGGCGTTGGGAATAAGAGTTATGGAACCCTACGCGGCGAAAAATGAACGGAGGATCGCCGTCCGTTGGCGCCCGGCGGCCGATATAAGAAGGTAGAGGGAAACGCGCGATGACCGAAGCGCTGCGGCAAGCGCAAACCAACGGGGCGGTCCAGCTCGGCGACGTCGTCTTCAGCGAAGCGCAGATCAAAGCGGCGGTGGACGGCATCGCCCAGCGCGTTCGTTCGGATTACGGCGGCACGCCGTTCACGATGGTCGGGATTCTCAAAGGCGCGGCGGTGTTCGCCGCGGATCTGATGCGCGCGCTGGGCGATTACCCGCTGTCCGTCGATTTCATGGTCGTCAATTCGTACAACACCGGCCGGAAGACCGGCAGCGACGTGCGCCTCCTCAAGGACCTCGACAGCAATCCAGCCGGTCAACACGTACTGCTCGTCGAGGACATCGTCGATGAAGGGCTCACGCTCGCATATCTGTTGAACAACCTGCGCAGCCGCAAGGTGGCGAGTCTGCGCTCGTGCGCGCTGATCGACAAACCTTTTCATCGCAAGAGCAGCGTCGAGGTGGATTACATCGGCTTGGAAGCGCCCGACGTATTCCTTGTAGGGTACGGATTAGACTGGCAAGAACGCTTCCGAAACCTTCCTCATATCTGCAAGCTGAATGGTGTCTCGTTTGGGTAAGTTCGTCAAGATCTTCATCGTTTGGGCCGTCGTCATCATCGTCGCGCTGCTCGCGTGGAGCTGGTGGACGAAGGCCGGCCAGAAGCAGGAACAGCCGTCCTACTCCCAGTTCGTGCAGCGCATCGAATCGTCGCCGGAGTCCATCCATTCGGTCACCATTTCGCAGAACACGGCCACCGCGAAACTCGCCGGCGACACCACCCAGATCGTGCAGCTGCCGCCGAACACGGCAGGCGATCTGACGAAACTGCTCATCGCCAAGCACATCAACGTCACCGGCGACAACCAGTCCGGCAACGCCGGCCAGTACGCCCTGTATCTGTTCAACATCTTGCCGATCGTCCTCATCATCGTGCTGTTCCTGTTCCTGATGCGGCAGGCGCAATCAGGTGGGAATCAGGCGCTGTCGTTCGGGCGCAGCCGCGCCAAGCTGCTGACCGAAAATCGGCCCAAAGTCACGTTCGCCGACGTAGCCGGGGTGGATGAAGCCAAAGAAGAGCTCGCCGAGATCGTCGAGTTTCTCAAGTATCCGAAAAAGTTTCAAGCGCTCGGCGCGCGGATCCCCAAGGGGTTGCTGCTGCTCGGACCGCCGGGCAGCGGCAAGACCTTGCTGGCGCGCGCCATCGCGGGCGAAGCCGGGGTGCCGTTCTTCAGCATTTCAGGTTCGGATTTCGTGGAGATGTTCGTCGGTGTCGGCGCCTCGCGCGTACGCGATCTCTTCGAGCAGGCGAAGAAGAGCGCGCCGTGCATCGTGTTCATCGATGAGATCGACGCCGTCGGGCGCCAACGCGGCGCCGGGCTCGGCGGCGGTCACGACGAGCGCGAGCAGACGCTCAACCAGCTGCTCGTGGAGATGGACGGCTTCGACGCCAACACCGGCGTCATCTTGATCGCGGCGACGAACCGGCCGGACGTGCTCGACCCCGCGCTGCTGCGTCCGGGGCGCTTCGACCGACAGATCGTGGTGGATCGCGCCGACGTCAACGGCCGCACGGAGATCTTGCGCGTCCACGCACGCAACAAACCGCTGTCGCAGGAAGTGAAACTCGAAACGCTGGCTCGCCGGACGCCCGGTTTTTCGGGCGCCGACCTCGAGAATCTGCTGAACGAAGCGGCGCTGCTGGCGGCGCGGCGCAGCAAATCCCAGATCGACATGAAGGACTGCGAGGAAGCGATCGACCGCGTGGTTGCCGGACCGGAGCGCAAGAGCCGCGTCATGAGCCATCGCGAAAAGGAACTGGTCGCCTACCACGAGAGCGGGCACGCGCTCGTGGCGAAACTGCTGCCGCACGCGGATCCGCTCCACAAAGTGACGATCGTGCCCCGCGGCATGGCGCTCGGCATCACCATGCAGCTGCCCATCGAAGACCGCTATTTGATGACAAAAGCCGAGATCGTCGACCGCATCATGGTACTGCTCGGCGCGCGCGCGGCAGAAGAGTTGATCTTTCACGAATGCACGACGGGCGCATACGACGACCTGCAAAAAGCCAGCAGCCTCGCGCGCAAGATGGTGATGGAATGGGGGATGAGCACCAAGCTCGGCCCGATCGCGCTCGGCCGCAAGCACGAGCAGATCTTCCTCGGCCGCGACATCATGGAAGAGCGGAACTATTCCGAGGACGTTGCCAGCCAGATCGACGTCGAAGTGCACGGCATCATCAACGCGTGCTACGCCCACGCCTTTCATCTGCTCGAAAGCAACATCGACAAATTGCACCGTCTCGCAGAGGCCTTGCTGGAGCGCGAAACGGTCGCAGGCGACGAGGTGGAACAGCTGCTCTCGGACAACCCACAGCCAGTCCCCGCAGCGGCACCTGCGCCAGAGCCGATCCCCGAAGCCGCGGCCGCCGCCAAGCCCGATCAGAAGGAAGAAAAGTCTCGCGTCAAGCCCGGCGTGCTGCCGTTCCCGCCGCCAGAGCCCGCCTAAACGGCTTAGGAGCTCGGATGCACAAGTTCGCGCGCGGCATCATCGCCGCGCTTTTGTTCTCCGCCCTGCAGTGTGTCGGACCTGTGGTGGGACTGGCGCAGTTGGCTCCGGGCGGGAGCACGCTTGCCGACGGTCTCACGGTTCAAGTCCGCCAGCTGCGCTCGTCGCCGACCGCGGCTATCGAAGTCTGGCTCGGCGTGCCGTCCGACGGATACGGAGAATCGAAACCCGGCATCGCGCGCCTCGCGGCGCTGTCGATCGTCTACGAAGCGTTCAACGGTAAAAGTCTTCGCGACCTCGCGCGAGACAGTTCGGGTCAGCTGACGATCACGGTCTATCCGGCTTCGTCGGAAATCGCGATCGTCGTCCCATCGTATGACGCTCCGGCGGTCGAACGCGCGCTGCTCGACCGCGTCTTCCACCCGGCCATCGATGTGAAGGCGTTCGCCGACGCCCGGCAGCGACTCGCCGCGCAACAAGCCGCGTATCTCGGGGCGACCGATCTCGTGTTGCGGGATGCCGTCTTCTCGGTGCTGTTCTCGAGCGGCGCGTATCACGTCTCGTCCTACGGCGCGTCGAGTTCGCTCGACCAGATCTCTATCGAAGACCTGCGCTCGTTTCTCTCAAAAGGCTACGTCGCCGGCAACGCGATCTTGGTCGCGGCGGGTGACGTCGATCAAGCAGGCGTGTTGCGGCTTGCCGCGTCGCAAGCGCCGCTGCCGGCGCCGGTGACGCAAGTGCCTGCCGCCGTGCTCGCAGCCAAGCCCGGCGCGACGATCATCGCCAACTCGCAGGCGGACGGATCCGGCGTCGCACTGGCGTGGGCCGGGCCGCCCATCTCCGACGAACGCGCCGCCACCGCGATGGACTTCCTTTCGGACTATTTGCTGCGGCCCGATTACGGCGTCGTCGCGGCTGCGGTCAAGTTGAAGAATCCCGGCATCAGCGTGGGTGGTGAGTTCGTCACGTTAAAAAATCCGGGAGTGTTTTATGTGACGGCCAGCGGGCCCGACGTGGATGCGGGCCTGACGATTCGCTTGTTGCGCGATGCCATGAACGGCGCACTGGCCGTTGCTTTGTCCGGCAGCCAGTTCGCACGGGCGATCCAAGCATATCGCACCCACGCGCTGCGCGACAATTCGGACGGCGCGCAGACGGTTGCCGACAATTTCGGCTGGTATTTCGTCCACGGTGCGCCCGCGTATAGCCCAAGCGCGACCGACGCGAACTTGTCGGGAGATTATTTCGCGCAAGTCGCGGCGCTGACGCCGCAGTACGTGGAAGAAATCGCGCGACGCTATCTCTCGAGCGCCCCGGCGACCGCCGCTATCGCGCCGCACGCGCCCACTGCGGCCGACACGCTGCGCGCGTCGCCGACGCGGGGAGGCAAGTGATGCGCTCGCGCATCGTCGGCGCAATCGCCGCCTTCTTGGTGATGGGAGCCGCCCCGCCGGCGCACTTCGCTCCGGCGAGCGTCCAGCAGCTGCCCAACGGCGCTCAGCTCGTCGTGCAGCCGATCACCGACACGCCGCTCGTCGCGACCGAAGTGTTCGTACCCGCCGGCGTGGCGCAGCAGCCTGCCAACGAAGCCGGCGTCGCGGCGGTCGCCGCGGAAACGGTGCTGCGCACGCAAGCGAACGGCCAAAACCTGGCGGCGCTCGCCGCCGCCAGCGGCGCATCCATCTCATACACGCTGGATCCAAACGACACGCGCTACTCGATCGAGTGCCGATCCCAAGATCTGCCCAGCCTGCTCAGAGCGCTGGTCGTCGCTCTTACCCGGCCCGATGCATCGCAGGTCTCGGCCGCGCGTGCCAAGGTGCTGGGCATCGCCGCAGACACCGTCAAGAATCCAGTCGCAGCAGCCCTCGCCATGGTTCGGCAAGTGAACTACGCCGACAGCGGCTTCGCGTACCCCGATGCCGGCCGGCCCGAAACCGTTGCGCAGCTGACGCCGGCGCAGGTCGCGGGTTTTCTTTCCGATCATATCCACGCCGGCGGCGCCGTCATCTCGATGAGCGGGTATGTCTCCGGACCGATGCTCGCTGCGGTCAAGGAGATCGCGTCATCGCTGCCCGCCGGCGCGTCGCCGCCCGCCGCGGAAGGCAAGCTGGTCGCACGGCAGCATCAGGTCGTTTCGCATCGCAACGTCGACCAGCCGTGGGTGGCGATCGGCTACCAAGCCCCGACGCAGTTCTCGCGCGATTTTCCCGCCATGCTCGTCGTCGAGGCCCTGCTTGGCCAGGGCGGCGACATCCACGCGCTGTCGTTCGGTTCCGAGGCGGCGCTGCCGGAAGATTACCTCGGCGCGTACTACCAGTATCAGGCGCGGCCGGGAGCGCTCATCGTGTTCCTCAACGGCGCCGGACCCGGCGGCGTTGACGCGTCGATCCGCGAACTGCAGTTGGCGATCGCCCGGCTTCGCGTGCAAAAGCTGCCGGCCGAGCTCGTCGATCGCGGCCGCCGACTCGCGCTCGGACACTATTACATGTCCGTCCAGACGCTTTCCGACGACGCGTGGCTGCTCGGCAATGCGGCCATGTCGCCGCAAGGCCTGGCGTACGTCGACGCCTTGCCGCGTGCGATCGCCGGCGTCAGCTCCGACGACGTGAAACGCGTGGCTGCGCGCTATCTCACCCACGAAACGCTCGGAGTGGTGCTGCCGGCCTCCGGTCACTAAGAGCCGGTCGCCTTTACGTGCGGGTCGCTTTCGTCCACGATTATCTCACGCAGCTGGGCGGTGCGGAACGCGTCCTGCTGCACATGCACGCGCTCTATCCGGACGCGCCGATCTACACCTCGATCTATGACCCGAAAGCCGGGCACGGTGCGTTTGACGGCGCCGACGTCCGGACCAGCTGGCTGCAGCGCATCCCCGGCGCGCGCCGCAATTTCAGGGCGTTGCTCCCGCTCTATCCCAGCGCGTTCGAATCGCTCGACCTTCGCGGCTTCGACCTGGTGCTGTCGTCGACCACGTCGTTCGCCAAAGGCGTGCGCGTGGCCGACGGCGCGCGGCACGTCTGCTACATGAACACGCCGACGCGCTTTCTTTGGTATCCGCAGGAGTACACGATGGACGTGACGCCGCCGCCGATCCGGCCGTTCGTGCGCGCGCTGCTGCCTCGGCTTCGGACCTGGGACTACGCAGCCGCGCAGCGCCCCGACCGCATCGTCGCGAACTCGAGAAACGTCGCCGGGCGCATCCGTGAATGCTATGGCCGCGAGAGCGACGTTGCCCACTGTCCGGTCGACGTCGAATGCTTCGCGCCCGATTCGGTGATCGAGGACTACTATCTGGTGGTCGCTCGGCTGTTGCCCTACAAACGCGTCGACCTGGCGATCGCCGCAGTGACGGCGATCGGCGGAAAACTCATCGTCGTCGGCACGGGTCCGGACGAACGCCGGCTCCGCAAACTGGCGGGTCCGAACGTCTTTTTTGCCGGCCGCATCGGCGACGAGCAGCGCCGCCGTTTGTACGGGCGAGCGCTCGCCGTCATCGTGCCGGGAGCCGAAGATTTCGGGCTGGTTCCGCTTGAGGCGGCGGCATCCGGCCGGCCGGCAGTCGCGTTTCATGGCGGAGGGGCGCTCGAAACGGTGGTTGAAGGCGAGACCGGATCATTTTTTCGAGAGCCGAGCGCCGCCGCGCTGGCCGACGCGCTGCGTACCCTGCAGCCGGATGCATTCGAGCCGCGGCGATTAGTCGAGCACGCGGCGGCGTTTTCTCCCGAATGCTTTCGCGCGCGCATGCGATCCTTGCTCGATCGATATTTGCAATGAAGAAGCGCACTTTTCCAAAGCTGGACCTCGCCAAACTGACGCTGACGCACCTCGACGAGCGGCCATCGAAGGTATCGTCGGAATCGGTGGCGCGGCCGCCGCAAGCCGGCGACTCGTTTGCCGATTTCTGGCGCGGCCTGCCCGACATTCTGGCGGCCAGGGATCTTCGAGCGCTGGTCGCCGACGTCGCAAAAGCGCATCGCGACGGGAAAACGGTCGTCGCCGGGATCGGCGGGCACGTCATGAAAGTCGGTCTCTCGCCGCTCATCGTCGACCTCATGCGCTCGGGGATCATCCAGGCTGTCGCCGCGAACGGCTCGGTCTGCATCCACGACGTCGAGCTCGCCATCGCGGGAAAGACGTCGGAAGACGTGGACGCGTCGCTTCGCGACGGGTCGTTCGGCATGGCCGCCGAGACCGCCGAATTCATCCTCGGCGCCATCGAGCAGCGCGGTCCGAGCGTCGGGCTCGGCCGGGCGCTCGGCGATGCGCTCATCGAACGCGGCGCGCCGCACAACGCGACCTCCATTCTCGCGCAAGGGGCGGCGCTCGACGTGCCGGTCACGGTGCACGTCGCGGTGGGCACCGACATCATCCACATGCACCCGCAAGCGGACGGCGCGGTGCTTGGCGCGGCATCGATGCTGGATTTTCGAAAATTCACCGAGGTCGTTGCGGCGCTCACGGACGGCGGCGCGTATCTGAATTTCGGGTCCGCGGTGCTGCTGCCGGAAGTCTTCTTGAAGGCGCTCTCGATCGCACGAAATCTCGGCTACCGCGGCGCCTTCACTACTGCCGATTTCGATTTCATCAGGCATTACCGGCCGCGCACCAACGTCGTCCACCGGCCGCACCTCGGCAGCGGCGGGCGCGGCTACATGCTGACCGGGCACCACGAGCTGATGATCCCGCTGTTCGTCGCAGGTTTGCGGTTGGCGCTTTCATGAGGATCGCCGACGCCCCGCTCACGATCGCGATCATCGTGATCTGCTGGCTGGTCTTCGCGGCAGATTCTTTTCTGCCGGGACCGCGGCAGGACGGTCTGGGTCCGCTCATGCTCGCCGGCGCGATCATCCCGAGCGCGATCGAGTCCGGCCAGTGGTGGCGGCTCTTCACCGGTGCGTTCCTGCATTTCAACGTCGCGCATATCGGCTTCAATACCTACGCACTGTTCCAAGCGGGGACGTTCGTGGAATTCGCCTTCGGCAGCTGGCGCTATGGATTGATCTACCTCGTCGCGCTCGTCGTCGGCGACGTCGCTGCGTTCGAGACGACGCGCGGAACGGGCGGTATCACGGCCGGCGCGTCGGGTGCGATCATGGGGGTGTTCGGCGCGATGGCCGTGCTGGGTCTCAAATTGCCGGCGCTGCGCGGGCAGCTGCTGCGCGCAGCCATTCTGCCGATCGCGCTGACGCTGGGCTATGGCTTCATGAATCCGGGCATCTCGAACGCCGCGCACATCGGCGGCGTTTTGGCTGGCGCGGTGGTGGCCCTGGCTTTGAAGCCTGCCGGCGCGCAGCGTCTTATTATTCATGGAGAGACGTAGTGCGGCAAATGAACAGACAACTTCCGCGGTTGGAAACGGCGCGCCTTATCCTCACCCTACCGACCCCGGATTTCGCCGTTCGCCTGCTTGCCTATGTGAGCGAGAACCGAGAACATCTCGAGCCGTGGGATCCAAGTCACCCTCCCGAATACTACACGTTGCCGTATTGGGAGAACGCTCTGCATCGAGCGGTGAAAAGGTTCGAAAGCGGAGACGCGGTTTCGTTCGTCTTGCTGGATCGGTTGAGTCCGAGCGGTCCTGTCTTGGGGAGATGTGATTTTCTCAACATCGTTCGAGGCGCTTTCCAAGCGTGCTACTTGGGATATTCCCTCGATCACAGAGCCGAAGGCAAAGGATTCATGTTTGAAGCTCTGCAAGCGGCCGTCCGGTTCATGTTCGATGATCTGAAGCTGCACCGGATTATGGCCAACTACATTCCCGGCAACGAGCGAAGCGCGAGACTATTGGAGCGGCTTGGTTTTCAAAAAGAAGGCTATGCTCGGGATTATTTGCACTTGAACGGCGCCTGGCGCGACCACGTTCTGAACTCGCTCATCAACCCAAACAGCCAGCCCTAGCAGCGATTTTAAATGCTTACGACGGTGGAAACCTGCGGCATAGAATTCGATCCGCTGGCTGGCGGACGAGTGGTTCCGCGGTAATTTCGCACGGCCGCCGGCTCGAAGAAACGGGTCGAGCAGGCTCGGCCCCTACATCGCAGAGATCTTTTGGAAGACGGCGAGCGTCGCGGATGCGCAGCGATCCCACGTCAGCGCCGCGGCGCGCGCTTCGCCCGCTTCGCGAAGCCGCTGAGCGAAAGCGCCGTCCTCGAGCACTTGCGTCAGACGGCTCGCAAGTTCGGCGGCGTCGCCTGCTCTGAAGTAGGCTGCCGCGTCTCCGCCCGCTTCCGGAATGCTCGCCGCATCGCTTGCGATGACGGGAGCGCCGTGCGCCATCGCCTCGAGCACGGGAAGCCCGAATCCCTCATACGTGGATGGGAAGACGAAGGCGGCCGCGCCGCGGTAGAGCGCGGAGAGCCGATCTTCGCCGATTTGGCCGAGCAGGAAGGTACGCTCCCCGACGTCGTGCGGAAAATTGCGCCAGTGTGCCCGCCGGCCGGCGACGATGAGCGCGGTGTTCTGACGCAACGATTCCGGCAGCTGCGCCATGGCGCTGACCAGCGTGCCGAGGTCTTTTCGCGGCTCGGCTTCGCCGACGAACAGCACGTAGCGCGAAACGCCATCCGGCAGGTCCGCCGTGGAAGGCGAGACTCGGCGGGCCGGATTCACGCCGAGAGGAACGACGTCGATGCGCTCAGCGGGGACGCTCAGATACTGCACGATCTGCGATTTGGTGAACTGGGAATCCGCGATGATGCGCTCCGCGCGCGCCGCGGTTTCGCGAAACGGCCATTGCTCGTTGCGGCGGATTCGAGGGTTGACCGCCGGCGACACGAACGGCCAGACGTCGTGCACGGTCGCGGCCGCCGGAACCGGCGAGTTCCAGGTCATGCCGTTCCAAGGAAACCAGAGCAGATCGAGACCGGCTTTGCCGGCGCGCGCGCGCCGCTCGACTCGAAACGACGACATGCCGAGCGTCTCGGCAAGCCGGCGACGCGCGGAGCCCGTGAAGAACTGCGGCACGAAGAGAATCAACTCGAGCCGCTCGCGCATGCCGGCGAAACGGACGAGCAGAGCGCGCGCATAGCGCCCGATCCCGCGCCGGTCGACCATCAGGTTCGCAGCGTCGACGCCGAGCCGGATGGGTCGCGTCACGGTCCGGCCAGCTCGATTACAGGGACGCCGAGCCGCTGTGCGATCCTTGCAACGTCGTCTCGCTGCGAGAATAGCAAGATCTGCTGCCCGTCGGCGCCCATCTGCGCGAGATGAGCGATCGCGGCGTTGAGTCGTCCGTCGTCGGAGTGCGCCAACGCGTCATCGAGGATCAGCGGAACGCGCTCGCCGGAGCCCAGCGACTGCGCGACCGCCGCGCGCAGCGACAAATAGAATTGCTCGCGGGTCCCGCTGGACAAGCGTTCGAGCTCGACGTCCTGACCGATCTCCGGCACGGCGACCTTGACGCGCAGCGACGCCGGATCGACGAAAGCGCGTCCGTAGCGGCCAGCGGTGATCTTGGCTGCAGCCGAGCTTAGGGCATCGTTGAGGACGGGCGCAAAGTCGCGGTGTACCTGCTCTTGCAGGCGCTCGATCGTCGCCAACGCCAGCGTTGCGGCGGACTTGACGTCGGACAACCGCTCTTCCTCACTTGAAGCGCGCGCGAGCGCTTCCTCAAGGTCGGCTCTGCCGCGGTGCTGGCCCATGACCGCCTTGATCTCCGACTCGGCGCCCGCCAGACCCAGCCGCGCATCCGAAAGCGATCGTTCGAGGCGCTCGAGTTCGGCCGCCGGATCTCCGGCGCTCGTCTCGAGGTAGGTGCCCTCGATCGGCGCGAGCGCAGCGGCGAGCGCCATCTCTTCAGCCCCCAATTCTTCCAGCGTCGATCCCTCGAGAGTCTGGGCGAGCCGCGCTTCGGCTCGATGCATCTCTGCTTTCGCTTGAGCTGCGCGTTCGCCGGAACGGCTGGAGTCGCGCCACGCATCGACGCGGTCGTCGATGGCGCCTTCACCCACGCCGAATTCGTCGAGCAGCGAGGCCAAGACGCGCTCGCGCGCATCCCGTGCCGATGCAGCAGATTCGAGTTCCCGATCGAGCTGGGCGAAGCCGTCCAGCTGCTCGGCGCGAAACGCGCGTTCGGCTTCGCATTTTTCGGCGGCCTGGCGCGCGAACGCCAGCTCTGCCTGCTGACGCGCTGCGCGAAGCTGCATGTCATACGCCGCTCGGACGTCCGCGAAGTCCCCGCAGCCGAAAGCTCGGCAGGCTGAAGCGAGCTCCTGCGACGTGCGCTCGTGCTCCGCTTCGGCGATTTCGACCGCTCTTTCGAGATCGGTCATGCCGGAGCGCTTGCGCCGGCCGCCGGCGGCCCACACGACGAAAAGGACGAGCGCGACGGCCAGCGCGGCCATGCCGGCATACGCGGCTGTCGGGATGCGTGCCATCAGACCGGCGACGAGCGCGGCTGCGCCAAGGATCGCCGCGGCGAACGCTGCAACCGGCCGAGGCCGGTCCTTCTGGCGCGAAATCCCGGCGATCGTGGCTTTCGTGCTCGCGGCAGCTTCCAAGCTATCGGCGTGATCCGATAACGACTCGAGGCGGTGGAGGTCATCTTCGCCGATCTCCGCGCGGCCGGATCGATCCGGCAGTGCGGCTGCCCGCTGTTCGAGCTCTCGAACTTTGGCGGTCGCCTGGCCGAGCGATCGCAAGCCGTCGGCAAGCGCGCGCTGGGCTTGTTCGCGCCGGCCTGCTGCATCGGCGACGCGCTGCCGCGCGTTTGCCTCCGATTCACGTGCGGTCTTCCACGCCACGACGGCGTCTTCGATTGTTTGCGCGCGATCGCCAGCCGCCGCTCCGGGCGCGGCTTGCAGCCCGAGATAACGCCGCCGCGCTTGCTCGACCGCCGACGTCGCCGTTTCGCCGAGAGCGATGCGCTCGCGGATATCCCTCAATCGGGCGGCGGCGCGGGTGGCTGCGAGCTGCCGTCTGCTCTCTTCGAGTTCCACGATCCGCGACTGGAGCAACGTGCGGCGCCGAATCGCATCGGCAGCCAGCGCGTGCCGCGCGTCGTATTCGGCCAGGTCGCGCTCCGCTTCGGCTTTCACCGCGCGAGCTCGAGTGATCAGCGTTCTCGAGGCGTGGGGCGTGCCGCCCAGTTCGGAGATGAACTTTCGCAGCCGCTCGGCGGCTTCGGCCGCGCCGGCATCGCCCGCCGCGCCGACCAGCGATGCGAGGCGCTCGGCCAGCTGCGCGCTGCCGTCGACTTCCACGTCCTGCGCGAACTCCGTCGCGCGGATCACCGCGGCAGCTTCGAAGGCTGGCAGCGAAAGTCTGAGGTAACTCTGGCCCGGCGACGCGCCGCGCGAGCCGCTTTGTTCCGCAACGTCCACACGCCGCGCGCGTTCGTAGGTCTTCGTCCGGACGTCGCCTCGGCCGAATTCTCGGATCGTCTCCAACTCGAGCCCCCCGTCGAGTCGGTACGCCAGCGTGGCCTGGTAGGGCACGCCGTTCGACCACGGAGCAAATCGCTCGAGTATCTTCTTGTATTGCGTTTCGGGATAGCCGAACAGCAGCCGCAGGATGCACTCGACGAGCGTCGATTTGCCGGCTTCGTTCGGACCGCAGATCACGGTGAGATTCGGCGAAAACTGCAGCCGGCGATCCCGCAGCCGGCCGAATCCCTCAATCCGCAGCTCGAGCAGGATCATGGGCGGAGCGGTTTCTTTGCGAAGGCGAGCAGTCCGAGGCGCAGCGCGCGTTCTGTTATCGACCGTTCGCCATCGCGAACTGCCCGAGCGGTTGCGCTGAGCTCTTTCACGAACGAGGCTCTGACCGTGCGCCCTTCTCGCGCGATGGCGTCGAGATCGAACGCGGCGAAGCCGGTTTTCAGCTCGAGGCCGGGAAAGTCTCGCGCCAGATCGGCCTCCTCCTCGGACGGCTCGAGTTCAAGCGTTGAGGCGGCAGCGCCGACCAAATGCACGCGGCAGAACACGTCTCCCGGACGCGTCACGGCGCCGCGAATTCTTCCGAGCAAAGCGGCGACGAGCTCCATGTTGCTGGCATACGGCGAAACGTCGAAGTCGAATGCCACATACTTCGTGGCATTGACGTCGGCGAATTCCAGACCGACGCGTCCGTCTTCCATCGTCACGATGCACGCGGTATGGCGACCGGTCTGCGCCGGATTCAGCGGCTCAAGCGATCCCGTGTAGGCATAACCCGGATGCGCGAGCATGCCGTGGAAGTGGCCGACCATGGCGTGCGCGGCCCCGCTGCGCGCCACGTCGGCGGCAGCAAACGGCGCGACCTTCTCCTTGTTGGGCGGCATGTTGCCCTCGTCCGAACCGTGGAACAGCAAGAGGTGCGTTCCCGGTCCTTCGCACGCGAAGGACCGGATGATGGGATCGAAATCCGTATCGCGCTCGTGCGCGCAGCCCCACAGCGAAAGGTCGTCGGTCAATCGTTCGCGCCGCATCGCGCGCGATCCGAAAACCGTGACGTTGTCCGGCAGCGGCTCCATGAGCCGGTACAGCGAGTCGCCGGTGTACGGATCGTGATTGCCCGGGCTCACGAACACCCGCACCGGCGCGAGTTCGCCGAGTTTGCGTTTCAGATACGCGCCGCGATCCGGCCCCGAGCGATTCTTTTCGTACAGATCGCCGGCGATGCACACCGCGTCCACGCCTCGTTGGCGCGCGAGCGCAAGCGCGCGTTCGAATGCGGCTTCGAGCTGCCGGCGCCGCTTTCGACCGAAGTGCGGATCGTGGCCGGCGAACGCTGCGTCCAGATGCACGTCGCCGATGTGCAGGAGCTTATACGGCAAAGGGAACGCTCCGACTCAGGCTAAACGATGCGCCGGTGCTCATCGCCGTCCACGTCGTCGCCGCGTTGGTGCTACTGGTATTGGCAAGCGACGCGTTTACGAACGCGGTGGAATGGCTCGGAAGTTTGCTCGGCCTGACCCGCAACGCGATGGGTTCGGTGGTCGCGGCGATCGGCTCGTCGATGCCCGAAACCATGGTCGCATTCATAGCGCTCATCGTCCTGCGCGACCCCGCCAGCCAGGCGGTCGGCATCGGTGCGGTGATCGGCGCCCCCTTCATGCTCGCCACCGCGGTCTTCGGCCTGATCGGCGTCACCGCCATCGTCCGCCGGCGTTTCCGCGGCGACACGCTTGACGCTTCGCTTCCCGCGACCGCATTCGGGCTAGGTTTGTTCGCCTTGACCTTTGCGGTTGCGATCGGGGCCTCCTTTGCGCCGACGGCGGCGCTTCGATCGGTCGCGGTCGTCATCGTTCTCCTCGCCTATGCGAGCTTCTTGTGGTATCAACTTCGACGGCGCGGCTCGCAATCCGGTGAAGAGCCGTTGCCGCTGCGCTTCGCGCCGCGCGCGAAAACTCCGGCGCTCGGCTTGGTCATCACGCAGTTCGCGGTCGCGATCGTCGTGACGATCGGCGCTTCCCGTTGGTTCGTCGCGTCGGTCGCGGACGCGGCTTCGGCGACGCATCTTTCCCCGCTGCTCGTCTCGCTCGTGCTCAGCCCGATCGCGACGGAGATCCCCGAAGCCGCCAACGTGACGATTTGGATGCGAAGAGGGTTGGACGAGCTGGCGATGGGCAACGTGCTCGGAGCGATGCTGTTCCAGACGTCGATCGCTTCGGCTCTGGCCATCTTGGCCTCTCCGTGGCGGCTGGATCACGACGCTTATCTCGCAGCGATCCTCGCAGGCGTGGCGGTGCTCGCGGTCTTATTGTGGTCGTCGATCAGGCGAAGGGTCTCGGCCGCCGCCCTGGCCGCCTGCGGTCTGCTGTACGGCGTCTACGTGGCGGCAGTGTTCATCAAATAAATGTGGCGGCCCGCAGTCGTGCGCTTTAATTGGTCGGCAGCTCCCCTTCCCGCGTGCGTTTGGGAAACGCGTCGCCGATGATGCGGATCTCTTCCGCTGAGAGTTCCAGCTCCCCAGCCCGGGCGTTTGCCTGGACGTGCTCGGGCCGCGACGCCTTCGGGATCGCGAAGAGCTGCGGATCGCGGACCAAAAAGGCGAGCGCGACCGCCTGCGGGCTGACGTTGTGGCGCTTGGCGATATCGACGAGCGGGGCGTATTTTTTCTTCTTGGCGTCGAGCGGCGGCCTGCCGAGCGGGGTGTACGCAACCACCGCGCATGCGTGATCGCGCGCCCACGGAAGTTCGTGATCTTCGATCGTCCGTTCTTCGAGATTGTACAACACCTGATCGCAGGCGAGGCGCCGGGTCGATAACGCGTTGCTCGCTTCGTTGAGATCCCACGGGTCGAAATTACTGACTCCGATCGACCGAGCCTTGCCTTCGTCGACGAGCCGTTCGAACGCCGCCATGGTCTCTTCGATGAGCGTTTCGCCTCGCCAGTGCAGCAAGTAGCAATCGACGTGATCGACGCCGAGCCGCTTCAGCGAACGTTCGCACGAGCGCTTGACGCCTTTTGCGTGCGCGTTGTGCGGCAGCACTTTGGTGACGATGAACAGCTTCTCGCGGGCGGTCCCGCAGATTGCCTCGCCGACGATCTCCTCCGATCGTCCTTCGCCGTACATCTCGGCGGTGTCGATGTGCGTCATGCCGAGAGCAATGCCTAACCGCAGCGCATCGCGGTTCGGCAGCGGCCACGTGCCTTGCCCGATGATGGGCACCAGCGGACCATCTTTGCCGAATGCTCGCTGCTTCAACGGCCTTTGGGCGTCACTTCACCAGTTGCGGCGCGACGTAGGTGAGGACGAGCGTGATGCCGTTGACGGTCGCGTGGGAGGTGATGTTCGACCAGAGCGTGCCGTTGCGATAGTAGACGTACGCTAGGCCGATGCCGATCAGCGCCAGCGACGGCAGGTTCCACAGATCGCCGTGCGCCAAACCGAACGTCACTCCGCTCAAGATCGCCGCGACGGCGATGGGCAGACGCTGGCTCAAACCTGCGAACAAAACGCCGCGAAAAAACAACTCCTCGCCGACCGGCGCCAAAAGCGCAACCGACGCGAAATCGAGCACGAACGCTCCGGCGCCGTGGCGACGCGTCAGCACCTCGGCGATCAGTTGAGGATGCGGGCCGAAGACCTTCGCCTGGACGCTGCCGACGATCGTCGAGAGCACCAGCAGGCCGACGCCCGCCAGAAAACCGTTGACGATCTGGCGGAGGTGGGGACGAATACCGATGCCGAGGCGTTTCAAGCCGGCACCAAGGCCGAGCCATGCCGCGACGGCCGTCGCCGCGACGAACGCGCCGTAGCTGACGAGCGACATCACGAAGAGATTCGGCGCGGTCAACAGCCTCGCTAATCCCGCCGACGTCTTGAGCTGCTCGATGGCTTCGATGGGAACGCCGCCTTGGAACACGTCGGGAAACTGATGGACGAAGATGACGAGGAAGACGATAATCTGAGCGACGGCAAACACCAAAAAACCGACGATGCAGACGGCCGCGCAGCCCCAAGCATTCCAGTGCGATCGATCCGCGATGGCCGGTCCGGGCAATGCCCGGTCAGCGACCGATTGAATAGTCGAGTCGTCCATGCCGAGCGACCTGTTACGGGAGGGCGGTTGGATACCCTAGCCCGGCGCGGCGAATCCGGCTTCCTTTAAAGCGCGCGCGACGCGACGAAAGTCGTCGAGGCCGAGTTCTTCCGCTCGTGCCGTTTCGGAGATGCCGGCGGAGCGCATCGCCTGCTCGATGAAGCCGCGCGCTTGCGGATCGTTCGCGTGCGATGCAGCGCTTTTGGCAAGCATTTTTCGGCGCTGCGCGAAGGCGGCGCGGATCAGCCAAAGGAGCAGCGGCTCGTCGGGAACTCCCTCCAGCCGGTCCGGGCGCGGCACGAGCCGCACGACCGTCGAGGCGATGTTCGGCCGCGGGTAAAAACCTGCCGCGCCGATGTCGAACAATTTCTCGCAGCGGCAATAGTGGCCGACGAACAGCGTCAGGCTGCCGTATTCGGGCGTTTTCGGGGCTGCGCTCAAGCGTCGTCCATACTCTCGTTGGACCATGAACACGCTTGCTTCCCATACGTCGGCGCACGCCACGATGCGCTCGATGAGCGGCGTGGTGATGTTGTAGGGCAAGTTTCCGCAGATTGCGCGCGGCGCTCGCTCGGCGCGCAAGCGTTTGGCGAAGTCGAATTCGAGCGCGTCGCCGGGCACGATGTGGAGGTGGCCGCCTTCTGCGGCGAAGCGCTCGTGCAGGATCTCGACCAGATCGCGGTCGATTTCGAGCGCGGTTACCGTTCGCGCGCGCCTGACGAGCGCGGCGGTAAGCGTGCCGGTGCCGGCGCCGATCTCGATGACGGCCGAAGTGGGCGGCAGCGCGGCCGCGACGCGAGCCGCGAACTTCGCATCGATCAAAAAGTGCTGGCCAAAACGAGCGCGCGGCCGTAAGCCGCGCGCGAGGAGAGTTCGCTTTGGAGATCCGTAGAGATCGATGGGCGCCTCGCCGCTTATCGTTTCAGGACGTACACCTTGACCACTTGCCGGCCGAAATTCAGCGCGTCGGCCAGCGAATCCATGCAGAGATCGACGCGGTCGCCGATGATCGCACCGCCGGTATCAGCGGCGATCGCATAGCCGTAACCCGGGATGAACAGACGCGTGCCGAGCGGGATCACGTGTGGATCGACCGCGACGACGCCATAGCGCGCGAGCAAACCGGTGGCGGTGTAACCCGAACCCCAAGCGCTCGCCGAGCCGGCGGTGTACGCCGTCGCGACCATGGTGATGACCGAGAGCAGCCTGCTCAATTTCAACGCCGCGGGCAGCTGTGCGAACGAGCGCGGCGCGCCTTCGACCACGAGCGCGGCGTGCGGTTTGCGCAGCACGGCGCGAGTGAGGACCTGGCGGTTGACGACCACGTTGTCCCAGGTCGTCACGCGTTCCGTGACGACCCGTACCCCCGCCACGCCGGGTCGGACGACCTTTCGGGCGTTGGGAGCGAGGCGCAGCGAGTATTCTACGTTCGGGGGCAGACGGACGAATTCGTGGTTCGTCCGGACTTGGGTCAAGATGTGAACGCGTTTGACCGTAACGGCCGTCTGGAAAGCGTCGAACCGCGTGCCGTTCGTGAATGGTCCGGCGTCGGCCGTCATGGTCTGCGTGTCCATGTGCGAGGAGCTCAGTGCGTCGGGATGCGCGATCGACGTCGTGACGCTATACGTGAGCGTCGCAGCGCCATGCGCGCGCTGATGACCGAACGATCTTCCGACGGTCGCGGTTGAGGGCGTCACGAAAGCACCAACCAGCAGCGCTGCGATGGCCGCGATGCGAAGCTCAGGTCGAAGTACCGCGAGTGCGTAACGCGCTATAATGAAAGCCTTTCGGATGACGTCTCGAGTCAGGGCGGCGACCTCGCGAAAATGGATCGGCGAAAGCTCGAAACTGGGGATCGAACGACTGCTTGAGAGCGGCGCTAAAGAGCGGTGGGCGAAAAGCGCCCGAGTACACTGCAAAAATTATATCAAGCGTTTTTGAACGCGGTCAATCGCAAAAGCGGCAATATGCGATGGATTCCGTTATACAGAACGCTTTGTACCGCATCAGGATTCAGGGTTCGGAATCGTGAACGACCGCGGGATATGAAGATCGCGATTTTCACGGAAGTGTATCGTCCGATCGTCAACGGCGTTGTGACTTCCGTCGAATCGTTGACCGCGCAATTGCGCAACGCGGGTCATGAAGTGTACGCGTTCGCACCGCGCATCCCAAAAGGCAGCGAAACCGCGGGCCGCGTTTTTTTTATGCCGTCGTTGCCGCTGCCCGCGCGCACAGAATATCGATTGACGTTGCCGCTCGTCGCGCGCCGAAACAAGATCCGCTTTTTGCAGCACGTCGACGTCATCCACAGTCACTCGCTCTTCATCACGGGATGGATGGCGTCGTATTACGCGCGCTGGCGATTCCGCGTGCCGCTGGTTTTCACGTATCACACGCTGCTCGAACGTTACGCGCATTACTCGCCGCTGGGTCAGCGCGTAACGTCGCAGCTGACGCGCGAGTTGACGCGCGCGTACGCTAACGGTGCAGATGCGGTGATCGTGCCGACGCCGACCGTCGCGGCGCAGCTGCGCTCTCAGGGCGTGACCGCGCCGCTGTGTGTAGTGCCCACGGGCGTCGATCTCGACTTGTTCCGCAAAGCGGGACCAGCCTACGGATCCGCGGTTCGGCGGCGCTATGGCATATCGGAGGATGCGCCCCTCGTGCTGCTCGTCTCGCGCCTGGCGCAAGAGAAGAATGTGCCGCTGGTGTTCGAGGCCATCAGGGCTCTTCGCGCGGCCTTGCCGGCGGTGCGGCTGCTGCTCGTCGGCAGCGGGCCGCTCGAAGACGTCGTGAGATCGCAGGCGGTGGCGGAAGGGATTTCTTCTTCGGTGGCATTCGCAGGGGCGGTCCCCTACGCAGAGATGCCGGGCTACTACGCCGCGGCGGACGTGTTCGCGTTCCCGTCGGTGACGGAAACGCAAGGCTTGGTGATGGCGGAGGCGTTCGCATCGGGCTTGCCGGTGGTGGCAATCGACAACCCGCAGACGAGAGATGTTTTCGGGACCTATCTCGCCGGGGAGATCGTGGCGGACGCCGGCGAGATGACGAGGGCGCTGCTGTCTTTGCTCACGGATGCGGAGCGCAGAGCGGCGGCCGTGGCGCATGCACGCGCCGCGGCATCGGCGTTTGATTCGCGCGCGACGGCCGGCCGGGTGCTCGCCGTGTATGAAGCTGTTTTGGCGAATCGCGCCGGCAGTGCGGAAATGTCGGCATTTGCCGATTTGTTCGACTTGGTGGATTTGCCGGCGGAAGCTGAAGGGTCGGCCTCAACTTGACAATCGAACACATGTTCGATTATACTGTTCCTAAGATGGCTAGCGTATACCCCAACCACGCATCGTCAGAACGTCAGGCGGCTCACGGCGCCCGCGGCGACTGCCTTGCTCAGGTTTCGGTGCTCCGCTGCGCCAAGGGCCGTGGACTAGCCGCGCTGTCGGTTCTCGACCGGTCCGGAAATGCAGGCGGCGAGCATTTCATTCCGTTCGGTCTTCACGAAGTGCAATCGCTGCGCGGCCGCGATTACCTTTATGCGGGCTTGGGCGCGGCGCTCGATCGCTTGCATTCGCTGAACGTTCGGCGGGCCGTCATCCAGGTCGATGATGAGCTGCTGGTGGCCGAGCTCAACAAGAAAACCGAACCGCACCGTGACCTCACGCTGCTGTACATCATGGTCGGCTGCAAGCTCAATGAATTTTCAAACGCAAAGGTCGTCGCCGTGCCGGCCGCTCGGCTGGAACGTCTGCGCTCGAAGGCTGAATCGCTGGCGGTTGCTCTGGGCCGGAATCCAAAACCGCCCAAGCGCGCCGCTCCGCTGCTGCTCGCCGTCTGACGGGTTAAGTTTCCGCCTCTCCGATTTACTTCTCCGCGATGACGATCGTTGGCTCCGGCTGTGGCTCGACGGGCGTAAGCAGAGGTTGTTTTTGCAATTCCGTTGGTTCGGTCACGACCTTTGGATGCATGAGCCTCACCCATAGAACCTTGATGATCGCCGCCACGGGTACGGAAACGAACATCCCCACGATGCCGCCGAGTTCGGCACCGATCAGGATCGCGACGATGATCATCAATGGCGGAAGCCCGACCCGGCCGCCCACGACGATCGGCGACACGACGTGTCCTTCGATCTCGTAGATCGTGACGAAGCCGATAAGCACCAGCAGCGCCCACCACAGCCCCTGGTTGACAAGCGCGACGGCGATGGCCGATACGGCCCCGACGATCGCGCCCACGTATGGGATCACATCCGCCACGCCGGCGAATATGCCGATCAGCAACGCGAACTTCACGTGAAGGATCGTCAGCCAGATCGTGCTCGCGATGGCGACGAACGCCGCGACGATCACCTGTCCGCGGACGAAACCGCCCACGACGCGGTCCATGTCGCGCAGCACCGAGAGAATCTCGGCACGGTAACCGCCGGGGAACATGGCAACGGCGCCCTCTCGCAAGCGCTCGAGGTCGAGCAAGATGTAAAAGGCGAGAAATGGCACGATGATGGCGCCGGTCACGACGGTGACAAGGTTGAGCAGAACGCTCAGCGCGCGGCCGGCGACGGTGCCCGCAAGATGCTGCAGCTGAAGCGCGGCGTCGTCGATGAATTTGACCGCCGATTCTCGGGATTCGAGCGGGATGGCTTGCAGCAGGCTGGCGTGGGTGTTGACGATGGCATCGCGCAATTGCGCGATGATGCTTGGGAATTGCTGGGTGAGCGCTCGCATGTCGGCGCCAATCCGGGGGCCGATGAACGCGCCGATCGCGCCGACGATCACGATCAGTATTAGAAATACGGTCGATACCGCCAGCCAGCGGGGGAATCGGCGGCGCTGCAGCCACATGACGGGCGGATAGAGCAGGTAAGCGAGGAACACCGCGCCGACGAGCACGACGACGACGGTGAAGATCCTGCCGACGAACAGCACGGCGACATAGATGAGCGCCAGGCCGATCAGGGTGAGCGCGCCGAGTTTGAGCAGCCGGGTAAGGCGATCGTCGGTTACGGGCACAACGGACTACTTTTGGTTGACCGTCCTCCCGCCCTGGAGCGTCTTCTGGAAAAGAAGAGGGCGGCATCGCTGCCGCCCCTTGAGGCTCTCCGATGAGAATCCTACTGTGAGAACGTTGCGCTAAACGCGGAGAACGTCAGATCCGAGGTGCCTCCCGAACCGGTGAGCGTCGGCGTTTGGCTCGTATTTGAAGGTGGTCCATTCTCTACGAGTTGATAGTCGGCCCCTAAGGCCACGGCTTGGTACATCGTGCAAGTCGGGCTCAGTGTGCCGGCTGGCAACGTCGCGGTCGCGGTCGTCGTTTCAACCGAGGCGGCTTCCGATGGAAGCGGGCCGCAGACGCTGTAAACGAGGATCAACGTTTCCGTTACTCCCGCTGGTGCGACCGGCAACGTGAACATCCCGCCGCCGTCGTGGCTCACGTCAGCGGTGAAGACCGGCGGCGTTGCCCACGCCCCGAGTACCGTCGGCAAAGCCGGCAGGGTTGCAGTCGCGCTATACGGGGTCGTAACGCCGTTCTGCGATATATTGACGTTGACGCTGTACGATCCGGACGCGGCGTTTCCAAGCGGATTGACGCTTGACTGCGCCAAGAACCCGGTTGAGAAGCCCGCAGCCGGCGCTCCAATGCTCGGATAGGTCGGCGGCAGACCGGTCACGGCATTAACGCCAGGGCTCTGGCCGTAAGATGTGAGGGCGCCGAGATCGACGATTGTGGTTCCATCCACAAAAGATGCAAATCCGACAGGTCCTGTCAATTTGGCGTCGCCGGTGTTGGTAAAGGCCGTATTGCCGTTTGTTTGCCGGAATGTCGATACGGCGTTGAGGTACGTGGCGGGAGTCGTGCCATCGCCGTCCAGGGATGTCCAAGTCCCAAACGGATCGTTCAGCGTTCCAACCGACAACTGTAGTTTTGCGTTTGAAGACGTGAAGATCGGATTGCCGACTTGATTGTTCGTCGAGAACGGACTGCCGCCGGAGCAGCCCGCTATCATCCCCGCGCTCAGCAACACGACGATGCTGAACTGTAGTTTGTGCATCGAGTTCATTTCCTTTCTCATTTTTGAACCTGAAGGCGGGCACGCCCCGGAGCGGCGTTCGGGCCGCTCCGGATTGTCACGCTTCGGTTAGTATTTCGTGTTGACGAAGAACGTGAAGAGGCGTGCGGAGCCGGTAGGTTCGAACTCGAATGGCAGCGGACCGCGTGGGAACTGGCCGGGCTCAAACGCCGGCAGCACGCTGTTCGAGCCGGAGCTTCCACTGAACGCGCCGTATCCGTTGTTGCGGTATCTCGAGTTGCCCCCTGGAATGCTCGAGTAGTTTCCGAGAAGGTTGCCGACCCGGAAGCCCAGCTCCACCGTTTGCGAGCCGACCCCGAGATCTTTCGAAATCGCGAGGTTGACCAAGGCGATGGGTATTCCCTTAATCGTTCCCGGATCGTCGCCGTCGGCCGTTCCTCTCGATCCGATGATGTTCGGATGCGCGATCGTTCCCGGATTCGCGGGGTCCGTGAAGTAGTACGCGCTCGTGTTCGAGTTAAGGCCGAGCGACGATGCTGCCAAGTCCGTGTTCAAGACCTCGGTCGGGACCAGTGCGCCGCCGGAGCCGGTCGGCAGGAGCACGAACGTTTTCTTCCCGACGCCGTAGCGATAGCCCGATTCATAAGGAACGGTTAGATCGAATAGCCAGCCGCTCCGCATGCGGTAGTTGAGATTGCCGGTGGCGGTGATCGGCGCCAGGTACGATACGTGGAAGAAATGGCCGAGCGCCAACGCAGCGTTGTTCGTGCTCGGGAAGAAGTCGCTGTTGTAGTTCGCGAGCGTGTTGTCGTACGTGGCGTTGAGGAAACCGGACCATCCATAGCGCATTTGACGCTGAATGGAGAACTCGACTCCGGTGGAGTAGTTGATCCCCGAATTCTCTTCGTGCGGGGCGCCGAAAACCGGCGTGCCGTCCGGCAACGTCGTTATCAGCGGCGTATTGGCGACGATGTAATCGGTGCCCTTACGATAGTACGGCGTGACCTTCAGCTCGAAGCTGTTCGGGAACGCATGCTCCCAGGAAAAATCGGCCGCCGTCGCACGTTGCGGCAGCAGCGGCGTGTATTGCGCGAAGTCGTTCTGGTTCAGGTCCATGATGACTTGATCGTAGAGATTGCTGATGTTGTTGCACAATGCCGCGCCGTCGTGTCCGTTGACGCAGCTCGGGTCGAAGCCCGGCAGCGGAGTGAAACAGCTGCTTGCGATGGTGCACGATCGTAGCGACGTCGGCACGTAGTTGTAGACGTTTTCGACATCCGCGGTCGGCGCATATTCGATGAATCGCCCGTACGACGCTCGGAACACGTCGCTCGACCCCGACTGGTAGCTCACGGCAAGCCGGGGGCTCACCTGCGACGGCCTGGTCACGTTATTGCCGATCGGCGGAGCCGGGATCTGCGCGACGATCCCCGCTGCGGTCGTTACGTAGCCGCCTGAGAGCGCTTGCGCGTTGCTCGGCAGCTCGATGATCTCCTGATCGAACCGCACGCTGGGGGTCACGGTCCACTTGTCGCTCGGAGACCAGCGGTCTCTGAGCCAGACGTTGCCGCGATGCACGCCATCGAAGACCGTCGACGCGGAATCCGCAAACAGGGGAAGCGCGGGACCGCCGACATACGGAAATTCGTGCGCTTCCGTGAAGATTTCCAGCAGCGTTGGAATGTTGATGTCGAACCTCGGCCGCGTAAAAATGGTCTCGGCGCCGAAGCTCAGCTCGTGCTTGCTGCTGATCTGGCTGTCGTAGTCGCCGCCGAGCCCCCAGTTGTCGCTGATGTTGTGTTCGTATAGGCCGGACAGCGCACCGCCATCCCACGGGAACAGGAAGATGTCGTGCGAATGGGTTCGGAATGCCCGGATCTCGGCAAAGGTGGCTGCGCCGAATTGATGTTTGAAGTTGACCTTTTCGATGTAGTGGACGTTGTTTTCGTTGTCCGCATACCCGATCGGCTGCTGAACATTCACTTGGCCGGGGAAGAGCGTCGTCAGGGCGCTAAACCCGCCGGTAAAGGCCTGCGTTAAGGCGTTCGCGGTGTCATAAGGCAAGCACGCGTTCACTCCGGGGGTGTTGATGAAAAACGGCGGCCCGCCGTTGCATAGGCCGAGGTTGACGTTGATGCCGTTCTCGTAGTTGAATTGGAACTGGTTTGCGCCGGTTTCGCCAAAGTATTGGATCTCGTTGGAATTATTGTTGCCGAACCGATAGAAGAGATTCACGATGTCGTCGTTGATGGATACATCCCCGACGGCGCCCCACAAACGGGGTTGGAATGTGTGTTGGTCTCCGTAAACGCGAAATTGTCGCGTGCCGCTAAACGACCCAAAATAGCTGAAACGATTGTCCGGACTGGCGTTGCCGTAGTCAAAGACCAGTCGGTGGTCGAAGTTCGGCGAATTGATGGAAATCGTCGATTCGCCGGCGCCCGGGTACGCGCCGCGCTTAACGACTTCGTTGATGACGCCGGAGTTGGTGTTGCCGTTGCTTGCGTCGTATCCGCCGGTCGAGATGACGAGGCGCGCGGCGCCGTTCGCAACCAGGCTGTTGATGAATTGACCGGTCACCGGTTCGGTAGCGTCGATGCCCTCAAGCTGATAGCCTTCATCGTTTTCGAGCCCGCCGCGGATCAACGGGTAACCCCCGCTATCGGTGGTGACGCCCGGCAGCGAGTTGAGGACCGCGGACTCGGACGCGTTCTGGGGCGTACCGGTGATGTTCTGCATCACGGACGGGCTGATCGTATAGACGTCGGCGGTCGACTTCGGTTGAACGATCGACGTGACCGCGCGTACCGGAACGACGCCGAGCGATTTCACCGTTTCCGGCTGCATGTGAATGTTGAGCGAGATCGTCTGATCCTGGGTGACGGTCTCGCCCGTGATCTGCTGCGTCTGCAAGCCTTCTTTCGCGAAGGTTACCGTGTACGTGTCGGGCGGTAGACCGGACATAGCGTAAAACCCGTTTGACGCGGTCACCGTTGAATACGTGTATGACGGCGCGACGACCGAGACGTGCACGCCCGCGATCGGGTTGCCCGAGGCGGCTGAGACCGTGCCTTGAATGCCGCCCGTCGTGCCCGCCAGTGTCCCTGTTGCCTGGCAGACGAACGCGACGGCGAAGGCTACTGCTAACAGAGCCCGCGTAAGGGACTTCAACATTTGAGTCTTCCTCCGAGCGAAAACCGAAACCCGCCCTGCTAGACAATGAGGAGGACGCCCTTAGAATTGCCTCCCCTCACCCCAAAAGTTCGGTTGCGAAAACTGCGCCGGACAGGAGTGGGACCCCTGCCGGCCGACGGTACGTTATTATCGACGAATTAATATGAACTAAGGCGCAGCGCTGAAGGCTACTCCCCCTGATGGCGTATCCTTGGGATCTGAAATCGGAAGTGGAACGAACCGTGGGCAGGCCCCGGATGAACAAGTGATTACAAGCGACAATCTTTTCCCATCCGGGGAGCTGAAAAAGTAGATACCATCAATCAAGCTAGCCTTGGTCGCGAATACGTCGTTCCAGCTAAGCGAATTGCTGTCTCCTAGGACCATTGCCAAACCTGCGACCGCGGGAGTTTGAGCCTCGTCTTGGCCAGCCTTTGGATCGTCCGAAGGATTGCCCTGTTTGAATGGTCCGTGGGGCAGCGGAATCTTGCCCGGCGACAGCCGGACGATAACAAACGGGATCTTGATGACTTTGCTTGTCGTCGGCGGCTTGCCGAACGGCACCACAACAGCCAAAGAAGTGGGCGCGGCCTTCGCTGCAAGATGAATATCAGCAGTTTGCGGGTCCGCCGTCCCGCCGCCAGTCTGCACGGTCACGGAAACGAGAGAGTTTCCGCCCGAAACCTCGGGACGCCCGTACAATATCGCGACCGGTTTGACGTCGGCCGCGTCGACGACCGCATTCGAAGCGTCCGGAGTCATGCGCACAGCTGAGAATCCCGTGATCCCGCCGGCTATCAAGTCGCTATGCAGTACGGACGTAATGCCCGCGCCCGCAGAATATTCATCCCGAACGACCCGGCCGCTGGCCCGATCAAACAAGTAAGCGGCAAACGTGTCGGCGCCGAACGAACTTCGTCTGAAGAAGTCCACCTCGTGGCCGTCGTCGTTTGCGCCGCCGTTGACATCAACATGCGGGACGAAAACCGCAGTCGAGCTTCGCGCCTCTTCCCGCATCCGCGCGGCAAGCTCCGTCACCGCACGGTTCGAGCCAACTTGCGCTACGTCGCGCGTCTCCGATCCAAGCGTCCGCGTGATCGCATCGCCGACGGCGAACAGCAACAGCGTCAAGATGGCAGCTGCGATGAGCAGCTCAACCAAAGAAAAAGCGCGGGTACGGTGATGTAGCCTCATAGCGCCAATAATCACCGAAAGCAACCGACCGGTCAAGTCCGAACGTGTGTGCCATGGGCGGAAGCAAGGGGTCGACCAAGGTCGGCCCCACTCTTAAGGAAGAAACGCTTTTCGACGGGCCGACGATCGAGGTCGCGCGCAGGCTGGTGGGCGCGGCGCTCATCCGCAAACTGCCGCCCGAACACGAAGACGCCGGCGAAGAACTCTTGGGTCGAATCGTAGAGACAGAAGCATATCTGCCGTTCGTTGATCCGGCTTGTCACGGATTCCGCGGACCGACGCCGCGCAATACCTCGATATTCGGAAGGCCCGGCCACGCATACGTCTATTTCATTTACGGCAACCATTTTTGTCTCAACGTCACGACCGAATGTGCCGGCATCGGCGGCGCCGTTTTGATCCGCGCTTTGGAACCGCTGAGCGGCATCGAAGCGATGCGTCGTCGCCGGCCAGGCGTCAGAGACGCTCAACTGCTCAGCGGGCCGGGAAACATTTGCAAAGTCATGTCCATCGACCGATCCTGTGATGGAGCCGATCTATCACGCAGCGCATCTCTTCGGATCGAAACCGCGCGATCGCGCCGCAATGGGATGAAGATCGCGGCGACGACGCGAGTCGGGTTGCGCGTCGCCGCCGGCTGGCCGCTGCGCTTCTACGATTCTTCTAGCGAAAGCGTATCTAAAAAGCCCCGATAATGGGCATTACTCCATTGACGGGCGCACCACGCTGTGTTATATTTTGGAGCGTGAGCCGTCTACGGATGGCTGCACCAGAGTCGCTAAAGGCGACCGCTCCAACACCTCAAGAGATCCTCACCACCGCGCACGTCACAACATTCGACGACGTTGTCGCATTTCGTCAACATGTCACCTGCGGGGTGCTTCATCCGGTCGATCGCAAGCGCGAGTCAAGCTCGCTGCGTCGCGAAATGCTTTTAGGTTAGAAAGACTGTGCCAGAACCAAACGATCCCCAATCAAGCGAATCGCCCCTTCCCGAACATCGTCCCCCGGCTGCGCGCCAGCGACCTCGTCCGCCTCTCGCGGCGCAGACGGACATCGTGCCGTCGTATCAGCCAAATGGCGACGAACCGACCGACCGTATCGAACGGCCGGAGCGCTACGATCGGGGCGAGCGCGGCAATCGCGGCCACCGGTACGACCGAGATCGCGGAGACCGTGGAGACCGCGGCGGTCGCGGTGACCGCGGACGCATGTATCAAATGCGGCCGTTCGAGATGCGCGAGCGAGCGGTCGAGCCGCAACTCAAGTCGTTCGTAGCGAAGAACGGCGAGACCATGATGATGCTGTCCGTGAAGCAACTCGAGGACAAAACAAGAACCGAACTCGTCGAATATGCGAAGCTGCTTGAAATCCCCAACCTGCAGCGCGTCAAAAAACAAGACCTGATCTTTCCGATCCTGGAAGCGCAAGCGAAAGCGGCCGGCGTGAATTTCGCCACCGGCGTGCTCGAGATTTTGCCCGAGGGCTACGGCTTTTTGCGCCGCGAGAACATGCGCTCCGGCCCGCACGACGTCTACGTCTCGCAATCCCAAGTGCGCCGTTTCGAATTGCGCACGGGCGATCTCGTCGCCGGTCAGATCCGCGATCCGAAAGATAACGAGAAATACCACGGCATCCTCAAGGTGGAAGCGGTCAACGGCCAAGACCCGGAAAGCATCCGCGGGCGCCCGATCTTCGACAAACTGATCCCGGTCTATCCGGATCAGCGTCTGAAGATGGAAACGTCGCCGATGGAGATGACCGGCCGCGTCTTCGATCTGTTCTGCCCGATCGGCAAGGGTCAGCGCGGTCTCATCGTCTCGCCGCCGAAAGCCGGCAAGACCACCGTGCTCAAGAAGATCGCCAACGCGGTGGCTTCGAATCACCCGGAATGCGATCTCTTCGCGCTGCTCGTCGACGAGCGCCCCGAAGAAGTCACCGACATGCGCAGATCGATCGAAGGCGAAGTCGTCTCGTCCACCTTCGACGAGCATCCCGACAACCACACCGCCGTCGCGGAACTCACGCTCGAACGGTGCAAGCGCCTCGTCGAGCTCGGCCACGACGTCGTCATCCTGCTGGATTCCATCACTCGACTCGCCCGCGCCTGGAACCAAGTGATGCCGGCGACGGGCCGCACCCTGTCCGGCGGTCTCGACACCAGCGCGCTTCACAAACCGAAGCGCTTTTTCGGCGCTGCACGCAACATCGAAAACGGCGGCAGCCTCACGATCATCGCGACCGCGCTGATCGAGACCGGCTCGAAAATGGACGACGTCATCTTCGAAGAGTTCAAAGGCACCGGCAACATGGAGATCAACCTGGTGCGCAAGCTCGCCGACAGCCGCATATTCCCGGCGGTCGACATCAAGCGATCGGGCACGCGCCACGAAGAACTGCTGCTGTCCGAGATCGAGCTGCGGAAGGTCGTCATGCTGCGACGGGCGACCGCGGTGCTCGGCACGCAAGAGATGACGGAGCTGATCCTGGACCGCTTCCGCCGGACCGAGGGCAACGAGATGTTCCTGAAATCGGTCACGAAGGAAGCGCTTTCGATGGCGGGCGCGGACGAATAGAGCTTCACGCAAGTCCGCATCAACAAATTCCTCGCCGATGCCGGCGTAACGTCGCGGCGCAGAGCCGATGAACTCATCGCCGCCGGACTCGTGCGCGTGGACGGCGTTCGTGCGGTGGCGGGCCAGCCGGTCGATCCCGCGCGGAACGTCGTCACGATTAGCGGAAAGTCTATCCGCCCGTTCGGAACATGGTCCACTCAGGTCATCGTTTTGAATAAGCCGGCCGGCGTCGTCACGACGATGCGTGACGAGCACGGTCGCAGAAATGTGGCGCATCTCTTGCCCGACAAACCGCGGCTCTTTCCGATCGGCCGGCTCGACGCCGACACGACTGGTTTGCTCTTGTGCACGAACGATGGCGGACTCGCAACCTTCCTCGCTCATCCGTCGTCGGAGATCGAAAGAACGTATGCCGTTCGAGTGGACGGTTCGCTCAGCGCGGAACAAGCCGCGGGCTTAAAAGCCCGCAACGTCAAGCATCACGGTAAGGGTCAGACCTCCTTCGAAGTCTCACTCTTCGAGGGAAAAAATCGCCAGGTGAGACGCATGTGTGCCCAACTCGGTCTCCGAGTCGTCGGTCTCACGCGCACGCGATTCGGTCCGGTTGCGCTTGGCAAGCTCGCTCCGGGCGCCACCCGCATTTTGACGCGCGTTGAACGAGACGCTCTCGAGCATTTGAGGGGCCGTGCGTGAAAAACGGCTGAAGCGGCACAGGGTCCGCGCGCCCGGCACGCAAACGCGATAGCCGCATGGCAGTGCGGGGCATTCGCGGAGCCGTCACCTCGCCGGAGAACACGCGCGACGCGATTCTGGCAGCTACGCGGGAACTGTTGAGCGACATGATCGCCAGCAACGGGATCGATCCAGCCGACATCGCAGCCGTGCTTTTCACGACGACGCCGGACCTGAACGCTGAATTTCCTGCGGCGGCCGCGCGCGCCTTAGGCTGGCAGAAGGTTCCCCTGCTGTGCAGTCACGAGATGAACGTACCGAACCGGCTGGCATCGTGCATCCGCATCCTGATGCTGGTGAACACCGAAAAGGATCAAGCGGCGATCAAACACGTGTATCTCGGCAAAGCTCTTCAGCTGCGCGAAGACGTTGAGGATCAGAAATAGATGATCATCGTCATTCGCCGTGACGCTTCCCAAGACCAAACCCAGGCCGTCGTCGACAAGATTAAGGCGATGGGCTATAGCGTCAATGTCTCGAAAGGCGAAGAGCGCACGATCATCGGCGTCATCGGCGTCCGCGAGAACAAAGACGTGCTCGCCGCGCAGCTGGAAGGTTTGCCGTTCGTCGAGCGCGTCGTGCCGATCAGCAAGTCCTACAAGCTCGTCGCGCGCGAAGGCGCACATGCGGACAGCGTCGTCCGGCTGCGCAATGGGGTCGAGATCGGCGGCAACGTCATCCACGTCATGGCCGGCCCGTGCACGGTCGAAGGCAAAGACATGCTGATCGACACGGCCAAGCACGTGAAGGCTTGCGGCGCGACCATTCTGCGCGGCGGCGCCTACAAGCCGAGCACGTCGCCCTATTCGTTTCAGGGCATGGGTAAAGACGGCCTCGAGATCCTCGCGGAGGCTCGGGAACTGACGGGTCTGCCGGTCATCACCGAAGTGATGGATCCGCGCGACGTGCCGCTCGTCGAGCGCTTCGCCGATATCTTGCAGATCGGTGCGCGCAACATGCAGAATTTCAATCTATTGAAAGAAGTTGCGAAATCGCGCTCGCCGGTGATGCTGAAGCGCGGCTTGTCGGCGACGCTGGAAGAATGGATGCTCGCCGCCGAATACATCTACGCCGGCGGCAACCACAACGTTATCCTTTGCGAGCGCGGTATCCGCACGTTCGAGCCGGCGACGCGGAACACGCTCGACCTCAACGCGGTGCCGCTGGTCAAAGAGCTGACCCACCTGCCGATCATCGTCGATCCGAGTCACGGCACGGGCCGGTGGAATCTGGTGACGCCGATGGCGCTTGCCGGGATAGCGGCCGGTGCGGATGGGCTGATGATCGAAGTGCATCCGAACCCATCGGAGGCGCTGAAGGATGGATTCGAATCACTCACCTTCGACCGCTTCGCGAATCTCATGACGTCGCTTCGCCCCATCGTCGCAGCGGTCGGCCGCAGCGTCGCTTCAGCGCAGTAGCTTGCGAACGAAGTCCGCCGCAGCTCCCCGAACGGAGCTCGGGGAGACAATCGCCATCCTCGGCACCGGGCTCATCGGCGCATCGATCGGCCTTGCGCTGAAAAGGAAAGATAAGCGCGTCCGCATCGTCGGTTGGGATGCGAAGCGCGCTGCGAGCGCCGCAGCCAAACGTCGCCGCGCGGTGGACGAAATCGCGCCGTCGCTTTGCGAGGCGATCGGCTCCGCGGACATCATCGTGCTCGCTGCGCCGCACGCTGCGATCCTCAAGCTCATGCCAGCGACATTCGGATCCGCTCCGCACAAGAGCCTGATCATCGACGTCGCCGGCCTCAAGACGAAGATCTCGGCACGCGCATCGCGCTTGCTCGCCGCCCACCGCGGCGCCGCATTCGTCGCCGGGCACCCAATGGCCGGCCTCGAACGCGCCGGCCCGAGCAATGCGAAGGCAGATCTTTTCGTAGGGCGCCCGTTCGCGATCCACGCGCCGCCACAACCCGGCCGAAACGCTGTCACTATCCGCGCCAGAAAATTCGTCCGCCGGCTCGGCGCGCTTCCTGTCGAAGTGGAACCCGAGCTGCACGACCGCATCGTCGCCGCGACCAGCGCGTTGCCGCAACTCGCAGCCGTCGCGATGGCGTCGGCGGTCGATCGAAGGGCCGGCGGCGCCGCGTCAAGCTTGGCAGGGCCGGCCCTGGAATCCTCACTGCGGCTCGCCGCTTCACCGTTTGCGTCGTGGGAAACCGGGCTGTTGGAAAACTCCGGCCACCTGGTCCCGGCGCTTCGCGAGCTGGAACGCCGGCTCAGACAGTTGACGAAGGCGATCGAGCGCGGCGATCGTCGTCTGCTCGCCCGCTCGTTCGCCTCCGCGGCAGAGGCAAGCCGGCGGGTATTGCGGTTCCGAAAGCGAAACACGCGGTGACGTTGATCCCCGAAAATTCGTTCTATCGATGACGGAGTGGCGCTGCGGAATCCGACCGCGCCCACAAGCATTCACCATCATTAAGATGAGAGCGCATGAATGCGTGCCACTACAATTAAGAGGAGACCAATGCGAAGTTTGCTAGCTCGCCTTGCGGCTGCGGCGGGTGCTTGCGCCCTGTGCGCCATCACGTCGCTGCCCGCCTCGGCTCAATACTACTCGCCGCCGAAATTCCGTCACCAGGTGCTACCGGTATATTCCGACGCGGCGCGCGCTGGTCACGAGACCGGCCGGGTGTTCGTGAAAGTGCTCGTCAACGCGAACGGCAGCGTGCCGAAGAACGGTATAACGCTGTTCAAGGGTTCCGGTCACCGCGACTTGGATGCCGCGACGTTTGCGGCGGTGAAAGCCTCGACCTTCTCTCCGGCGACGCGCGATGGAAAGCCGACCGTCGCCTTCATGGACGTGATCTACAAGTTCACGCTGCAAGGCGTTCAGCAAGCCGGCGGCAGCACGTCCGACCTGGCGCGCAAGCTCGAGTCCAACCCGCGCGACGTCGGAACGCGTCTATCGCTCGCTACCGGCTACTTGAATAAGCAGCAATACGGCCAAGCCGAGTCGATCCTCAAAGACGGCGTGTCGCTCGACCCGAACAACTCGAAGCTGTGGGCGCGGCTGGGAATCGCCTATTACGGCGACGGCGTTCAGAGCAAGGACGACTCCAAGTACAAATCCGCGGCCGACGCGTTTGACAAAGCACTGTCCATCGATCCGCACGTCGATACGGCGGGCGTCGCCGGCATAGCGTACAATCGGTACGCGTTCAGCCTGCTGCAGAGCCAGCAATACGCGGCGGCGTTGCCCTACGCGCAGAAAGCCGCGCAGCTCGATCCGAAGCGCTCGGACGATCAACTGTTGATCGGCGACGCCAACACCGGCATGGGCAACTATCAAGCCGCCCTGCCGGCGTACAAGAACGCGCAAAGTCTCGACGATCGCAAGAACGCGACGATCACGTCGAACATCTTGGCGCGCATCGGCAACGCCGAGCTCGCTTTGGGTAATGAAAATGCAGGCATCGCGGCGATCACGCAAGCCGAGCAGGTGTCGGCGCGCAATCCTGCGCCGTATCAAGCCCTGGCAAGCTACTACATCAAGAAAGGCAACTTCAACGCCGCGTTGAGCCCGCTGAAGCAGCTCCAGGCGCTCAATCCGAACGATCCGCACGTGCTCACCAACATCAGCGCGATCGAGATCCAGCAGAAGAACTACACGCAGGCAAAGCTCGACGCGCAAAAGGCGCTGAGCTTGGATCCGAACAACGGCGACGCCCTCTTCGGCATGGCGCAGATCGCAGCGGTGCAAGGCGATACCGGCACCGCCGACTCGTACGTGCAGAAAGCGATCGCGGCGAACAAAACTGGCGCCGCCGACTACAACGGCGCCCTCGCGAAGATCTATCTGCAGGAGACGACCGACAAGCAGAACCACGCGGCCGATGCCGAGCGCTACGCGGACGCCGCGACGAAAGCGAATCCGAACGACGCAGATGCGTGGTACTCGCTCGGGATCGCCTACGCCGATCAAGGCAAGCAAAGTCTCGCGAGCGACGCGCTGAAGAAAGCATACATGATCTTCAAGTCGTCGGGTAACGCAGACGGCGCAAGCGCGGCTGCGAAATATTACAAGCAGGTTACGGGAACCGACATCTCAGGATGACGCGCATCCGGAGGCGCCGCGCGGCCTGCAAAGCGGCCCGGCCGGCGCCTCCGGCCCGCGGAGCAATTCTTCGTTGGGGCCTCCGAACGAAGGTAGGAAAGGCCGGACGGGGAGGCTAAACCCACCGGGCACCCGCGGACAGGCGAGGGCGCTCGGCCTGTTTTTTGTACGATGAACGGTGCGGGAGCGCCGGCTGTGCGCGACATCTCGTCGATCGAAGAGGTATAAAAATCATTAATGGATGCATTGCACTCGTTCATCGATTTTCTCAACAAGGGCGGCTTCGCGATGTACGTCCTCCTCATCTTGTCCATCGTCTCGTTGGGCATCGTGCTGGAGCGGCTCGTATTTTTCTCCCGCCAGCATTCGGACCCGATGCGCTTGCTGCGCGAGATCGGCGACCGGGTGTCGCGCGACGACATGAACGGCGCCATCGCCGTCTGCGATCGGTACCGCGGCATGCTGCCGCGGATCTTGCAGTTCGGGCTGTATCGGCATGAGAAGAGCCGCGCCGACATCTCCGACGCGCTCTCCATCGCCCTGCTCGAACAGCTGAATGCCCTAGAGGCGAATCTGTCGATCATCGGCACGGTCGCCGTGATCGCGCCGTTCGTCGGTCTGTTCGGAACGGTGCTCGGCATCATCCGCGCGTTCAACGACATCGCGCTGAAAGGCAACTCAACGCCGGCGGTCGTGTCTGCGGGCGTGGCGGAAGCGTTGATCACCACCGCCGCCGGCCTCGCCGTGGCCGTGCTCGCCGTCATTTTCTTCAACTATTTCAAATCGCGGATCAAGGCGTACAATCAGGAGATGATCGTCGCGGCGAACAAACTCGCCGAGATGCTGCACTTCCACAACACCGGTGCGCCGATCCCGACCGAGCTGTACACTCCGCGCGCGACGACTCGCCCGGCAGCAGCGGCAGCCGGCCCGAAACCGTCTGGCCCCGCAGGCGGCCAGTAAGTTCTCACTTGGACCTCATCCGGCCGTCGCTCGACGGCGGCCGGCATGCGGCGGTTGAACCATTTCCGGCCGACGAGCGACTAAGACAAAGAGGCGAAAACTATGGGGCTATCGTCCACCGCGCAAAATGTCGAAGTGATGGCGGAGATCAACATCACGCCCTTTACCGACGTGCTGCTCGTGCTCCTCATCATCTTCATGATCCTCGCGGCGCTGTCCGCACCGCCCGGTTTTCAAAAGGAGCTGCCGAGGAAGAACAACGCGCCGCAGCACATCACGCCGCAGCAGCTCCAGCACCAGATCCAGGTGGAAGTCTCCAAGGATAACCGGATCTTCATCGACGGCAAAGGGGTGACGCTCGCCGACCTCTACTCCGCCATGGTCAGCACCGTGCAGTTTCACACGCAGCACGCCAACCAAGGCTACACGACGCATATCTCGCTGCTCGCGGATACCGACGCATCGTACAACACCATCATCAAGATTCTCGATGCCGCGCGGCAGGCCGGCGACGACGACGTCGGCTTCGTGACGCAGTAAGGAGACCGCATGGCACTCGTTGGCGCAGGTCCCGAAGAAGATGTGATGTCCACGATCAACATCACGCCGTTCACGGACGTGCTGTTGGTGCTGCTCATCATCTTCATGATCCTCGTCTCGCTGCTGAAGCCGCCGGCCGTGCCGGAGGCAAAAAACAAGCTCAAGGTCACGAACTCGCCGCTCGTGCTCATCATCAGCCCAAAAGACGAGATCCAAGTGGGCGCCGACATCATCCCGAAAGCGCAGATTTACGCCAAGATGAAAGATTACGCGCTGCAATTCGGCGCCATCCAGGACATCATCATCAAAGCGGCGCCGACGTCGAAGTACGGTACGGTGCTGTCGGTGATGGCAGCCGCCAAAGAAGCGGGCTTCACGCAATTCGGCCTGGCGAACAAGATTCAGGGCGCACCGGACACGATGCAGCATTGATGTACGAACGCGATATGCACGACGTCATGAAAGGACCACGATAGGTGGCGAGCACGCCCGGCCCCGGCCCCGGCGGATCGAGGCCGCCCATCCTCTTCACGAAACGCGAGAAGTACTGGATCGCGGGGTTGTCGATTTTCTTCATCATCATTTCCGGTGTGATGCACTTCGTGCTCGGCACGGTGGGCGAAGCGGCGTTTCCGAGGTTCAAAGAAGAGGCGACGCCTCCGCCGCAAAAAGTGATCGTACAGACGTTGATCCATCCGCCGAAGAAACCCACGCCCACGCCGAAGCCCACGCCGACGCCGGCGCCCACGCCGACGCCGCCTCCCGTGAAGAACACGCCGCCGCCGATCAAGATCAACGCGGTGCATCTGCAGGGCAACAGCGTGGGCTCCGGTCCGACCGAGGCGCCTTATGTTCCGCCGAAGAACGGCAACGCGAACGGCGTGCCGACCGTAGCGCCCACGATTGCAGCGACTCCCGCGCCCGTCGCCACCGCTGTGTATGCGCCGCAGACGGTCGTCGATGCGCAATTCCTTCACAAGTGCATTCCGGAATATCCTCAGATCGCTAAGGAACAAAACATCGAGGGAACGGCGGTGGTCCTCGTGACGATCGGCCCATCGGGCAACGTCATCGAGAGCAAGATCGCTCAGTCGTCGGGCAACGCGATGCTGGATCAAAACGCCAAGCAGGCGGCAGCCTCGTGCAGCACGTATTCGCCGCCCGTGATCAACGGCAAGCCGGCGACCGAGACCTATCGAGTGGAATATGTTTTCTCGCTCAGCGGGCAATAACAGATCCTTCACGCGATCGTCTTAGGCCTGATCCAAGGCATCGCCGAGTTATTCCCCATCAGCAGCGCCGCGCATACGCTGCTGATCTCCGCGCTGCTCGGATGGCAGCCGCCGAGCCTGCCGTTCGTGGTGATGCTGCACCTCGGCACGTTCTTGGCGGTGCTGATCTACTTCGCGCGCGATTTTTGGCAGCTTATCGTCGGGTTTTTCACCGGTCTTGCGTCGGGATTCCGCGAGCCGATGCAGCGGCTGGCGCTGTACGTGGTCATCGGCTCCATCCCGCTGGCGATCGTCGGCAAGGTGTTTGAGCGGCAATTCGATCGCCTGTTCGCGCTACCGCTCTTCGCGGCGGCGTTCTTGTTGGTCACGGGTTTGATCTTGTTCGGCGTGGAGCGGTTGCGGCAGGGCCATGCCGGTGCTGAAAACCTGACGTGGTGGGACGCGGTGCTCGTCGGTCTCAGCCAGGTCGGCGGTCTTGTGCCGGGTGGATCGCGTTCGGGTTTCTCGATCGCCGCGGGAATGATCGCCGGACTGACGCGGGAACAAGCGGCGCGATTTTCGTTTCTTCTGGCGGGCCCTGCGATTCTCGGCGCCAGTATCTTCGAGCTGCGGAGAATCGTGCACCCCAAACCTGGGGCGGCCGCCATGCCTGAGGGCTTCGTGAACGCGAGCGCGGCGCCGGAACCGGCGCTGGTCATCGCAGTGGGGTTCCTCGTCGCGTTTATCTCAGGTCTCTTCGCCATACGGTTTTTCATGCGCTACGTCGACCGGCACAGGCTCACGCCGTTTGCGATCTATTGCTGGCTTTTCGGGTTGAGCATGATCGGGCTGCTTCTCGTCCGCGCGCACGGCTAGCCATGCGGCGACGAAGGTCACTCGCTGCGGCCAGCATCGCGTGCATCGGGTTTTCAGTGCTGGTCCATTTCTTGCTCGGTCCGCTGGCGACGTTGCTCAAATTCCCTGTGCCCGCGACGGCGACAAAGCAGCTGCCGTTCATCATTACTATATCAAGGCTCGTGCGGACGCCGGCGCCGCGCCCGACGCCCAAACCCATCCCCGTTCGGCCGATCCGCGTGACCGTTCCCCAGCGGCGCCGCGTCACATCCGCAAAGGTCGAACCGTCATCACGCGCACCGCGCCTGCGCGTTCGGGCCGAACCGAACGTGCCGGTCGCCGCGGCGCCGCAGCCTTCGCCCGCTCCGGCGCCGCCGCAGGCGGTTGCCGTCGACACGCCGGCGCCGGCCGCAACGCCGATCGATGCGTCGGACATCGTCGTCGACGCGCGCTTTCGCGACCAAAAGCGGCCCGACTATCCTGACATCGCTCGCTTCGGAGATCAAGAAGGCACGGTCGTCATCCTGATAACGGTCGGTCCGGACGCCGAAATCGTTAGCGCGCGGATCGAGCAGACCTCCGGCAGCGTGGCGATCGATCGAGCCGCGTTGAAGGCCGCCGAAGCGAGCACCTACTGGCCGCCCGAGGTGGATGGGCAGCCGGCGATTATGACCTATCGAGTCGTCTATACGTTCCAGCTCAGTTGAGCGGAAATGGCGGTTCGGTGCGGCGAGCGAAGAGGCGAACATGCCAAAGCGCCTCTCGCACGTCCGCCGCGACGGCTCAGTTCGAATGGTAGACGTCGGAAGCAAATCAGTGACCGGCCGGATCGCCGTTGCGGAAGCGATCGTATGCATGTCGGGCGCCGCCGCGCGCGCGCTGAAGGCGAGCGCGCTGAAAAAGGGCGATGCCCTGACCGTCGCCCAGATCGCGGGAATCCAAGCCGCGAAACGGACGTCCGAACTCATCCCTCTCGCGCATTCGCTGCAGCTCGCGCAGCTGGACGTGCGCTGCGAACTCGTCGGCTCGAATCGCGTCCGCGTGGAGTGCACGGCGCGGGCCAACGGCCGGACGGGCGTCGAGATGGAAGCGCTCGTCGGCGCCGCGACCGCAGCGCTGACGATCTACGACATGTGCAAGGCGCTGGATCGAAGCATCACCATCGAGAACGTGCGCCTGCTCGAAAAGCGCGGCGGCAAGAGTGGCGCGTATCGAAGGAGCGCTCGTTGAAGTTCAAAGTCGCGCTCGTTGTCGCGTCCGACAAAGCGGCGCGGGGAGAACGCCAGGACCTTTGCATCGCGGCGATGCGCCACGTCCTTCCCAAAACGTTCGACGTCCACAGCGAGACGATCGTCCCGGACGATCGCGCCGAAATCAAGCGCGTGCTGGAAAATCTCGCCGACGTCGAGCGCGTCGACTGCGTGTTGACTTCCGGCGGCACCGGGTTGGCGCCGCGTGACGTCACGCCGCAGGTGACGCGCGGCATCGTCGAATACGAGGTGCCAGGTTTGGCGGAAGCCATGCGAGCGGCGAACGTGGGTCGCATTCCGACGGCGATGCTCTCTCGCGCGACGGCAGGTGTGCGCGGACGCACGCTCATCATCAATCTGCCGGGAAGCCCGAACGGCGCCCGCGAATCGCTCGCCGTGGTCGCCGGAGTCCTTCCGCACGCGCTGGGTTTGCTGCGCGGAGAGATCGCCGAACACGCACCGGACGTTTGAACGCATGAACTTCGTAACTGCCGAACGCATCCTCACGACGCTGACGAGCGAGTCGCTGTCGCGCCGGCATCCGGGCCGGCTCGATCGGATGCGGGCGTTCCTCGAGCTGCTCGGAAATCCGCAGCGCCGGTTCAGATCCATCCACGTTGGCGGCACCGCCGGCAAAGGATCGACCGCGACCATGATCGCCGCGATCCTGCACGCGTCGGGGCGCAAAGTCGGGCTGCACGTCAAACCGCATCTGCGGAGCGTCACCGAACGAGCACGAATCGACGGCGCGCCGGTCGACGAACAGACTTTCGCGGATCTGCTCTCCGACATGCTTCCCGCCGTCGACGAGATGGAAGCCGGCGAGTGGGGCAAGCCGTCGTATTTCGAACTGATCGTCGCGCTTGCATTCGTGCTGTTCGCTCGTGAGCGCGTCGACGTTGCGGTGGTCGAGGTCGGGATCGGCGGCACGCTCGACGGGACGAACGTGATCGAGCCGCTCGCGTCGGTCATCACCAACGTCGGCATGGACCACATGGACGTGCTCGGCGACACGATCGATCAGATCGCGGCGGATAAAGCCGGCATCATCAAGGATCGCGTTCCGGTCGTCACCGGCGCGGAGGCGATCGACGCGCTACGCGTCATCCGCGCGCGCGCCGCCGAGCATCGCGCGCCGCTTTCGGTGGTGAACGAGGACGCGCGCATCGAATTGCTGCCGAATCAGATGGCCTACGCTCAGACCTTCCGCGTGACGACCGCCGCGGGCCGCTACGAAGCGGTCATCCCGCTGCTCGGCGAATTTCAGCTGACGAATGCCGCGACGGCGATCCTCGCGTGCGAGAGGGTGGGCGGCGTCCTGCCGTTCGCCGCCGAAGACGTCGGCGCGGGTTTGGCCGAGCTCAGCTTGCCCGGCAGGATGGAATTTTATCCGGCGCGCCCCGCAATCGTCTTCGACGTCGCGCACAACGTCGAAAAGGCCCGCGCGCTGCGCGACGCGCTCGAGCGCCACTTTCCACGCCGCCGGGTGACGTTCGTCGCGTCGATCGCCGAAGGCAAGGACGCGGCCGGCATGATCGAGGCTTGGTCCCAGCTCCCGGCGCAGTTCATCTGCACGATGTTTCGAATCCCGCACCGGAACCCGACGATGCCCCGCGTGCTGGCGACGATCGCCGAGTCGAATGGCATGGTCGCGCGCGCGGTCGAAGATCCGATCGAAGCGCTCTCCGTGGCGCGCCGTATCGCGGGTTCCGGCGAGATGGTCGTCGTCACCGGCTCCACCTACCTCGTGGCCGAGCTCCGCGACTGGTTTCTCGAACACGCCGGAGCTCATGGCCGTGCCGCCGTCTAGCGCTCGTGCTCTTCACCCGATTGAGATCCGCGGACGCCGCTTCGCATGGGGCGAGCGGACGTACCTCATGGGCATCATCAACGCGACGCCGGATTCATTTTCCGGAGACGGCCTGCACGCCGATGTGGCTGCCGTGCGGACGCGCGCCATCGAATTCGCAGAGGGCGGCGCCGACATCATCGACATCGGCGGGGAATCCACCCGGCCCGGCCACGCGCCCGTCGACGACGAGGAAGAAGCGCGACGAGTCATTCCAGCCGTCGAGGCCGTGCGAGCGGTGGTCGATCTACCGCTTTCCATAGATACGTTCAAGCCGTCGGTCGCACGCGCGGCGCTGGCCGCAGGTGCGGACATCGTCAACTGCGTGCGGGGGGCGCTGACGGGCGTCGTCGAGGCGGCTTCGGCCGCGCGTGCCCCGGTCGTGATCGTGCACAACCGCGCATCGGCGGACTATCCGTCGGACGTCGTCTCGGAAGTGATTGCGTCACTGCAACGCTCGGCAAGCGAGGCGATCGCGGCCGGCATCCGGGCAGAGGACGTCATCGTCGACCCCGGCATCGGCTTCGGAAAAACCGCCGTCCACAACGTCCAGATCTTGAACCGGCTTCGGGATTTCGTCGATCGCCTGCCCCACCCGCTGCTCGTCGGCACGTCTCGCAAGTCGTTCATCGGCGCGATCACCGGTCTTCCGGTCGAAGACCGATCGTATGGGACCGCGGCGTCTGTCGCGCTTGCCATCGCCAACGGAGCGGATATCGTGCGCGTTCACGACGTGCGCCAGATGTCGGCGGTCGCCCGCGTCGCAGACGCCATCGTCCGCCAGTGCAGCACGTGACGCCGGCCGATCGCGTCCGCCTGCTCGGCATGCGCTTCCGGGGCCGCCACGGCGTCGAGGAAGAGGAACGAAGAGAGGCGCAGCTGCTCGAGGTCGATCTCGAGCTCGCGATCGACTGCGCGCCAGCCGCCTGCACCGACGATTTGGCAAACGCCGTCGACTACGATCGGCTGTATCAGACCTGCGAAGAGATCGTCACGAACCGCTCGTTCAAGCTGCTCGAATCCTTGGCGCACGCGTGTCTCAACGCGGTCTTCGAGGACCCGCGCATCGTCCGAGCCACGATTCGCGTGCGCAAGCCGAGCCGCTTGAACGGCGCGACGCCGGAAGTAGAGCTTACGCGCCATAAACGCGTGAGCGGCGCATGAACGTCGCATACGTCTCCCTCGGTTCGAACCTCGGCGACGCCCCCGGCTACCTTCGCGAGGCCCTCAACCGTCTTGCCGCGATCGGAACGCCCGTGGCCAATTCGGATTTCTACATCACGCAGCCGTGGGGCAAGAGCGGCCAGCCGAAATTCTACAACGCCGTCGCGGCGCTCGACATGGGGCGGCGGCACGATCCGCAACGTCTGCTGTATACGCTCACCGCGATCGAAAGCGATTACGAACGCACGCGCTCCGAGCGTTGGGGCCCACGCACCTTGGACCTCGATCTGCTCCTGTACGACGACGTGGTCGCGGGCGGCGAACAACTCGTCGTGCCGCACCCGCGCATGCGCGAACGCGCGTTCGTGCTCGCGCCGCTCGCGGACATCGCGCCGGATCTGCCGGTGCCGCCGGACGGCATCACGCCCCGGGCCCTGCTCGCGCGACTGTCGCCCGAAGCGCGCGCCGGCGTGATCAAATTGCCGAACACCGGCCGGCTGCCAGCCCCACGGACGGTGGATTACGACGCGGATCTCGGTCCTGGCGCCGACTACGACCGGCTGCGGCCGCTGTCGGCATTCGACCGATCGCTCTTCGACGCCGTTGCCGAGGCCACAAACGTGCAGCCGGGCGAGCGTGTGCTTGACGTCGGCTGCGGGACCGGACGGTTCACCCGCTTGTTCGCCGAACGCGGCGTGCAAGCGACCGGCGCGGACCGCAGCGACGTGATGCTTGCGCGCGCCCGCGAACATTCCAAGGGCGAGAAACCGGCCTATGTCCAGTGCGACGCAGTCGAGGATCTGCCTGGCGGCGCTTGGAACGCGCTCAGCGCATTCCTCTCGATCCATCATTTCTCGTCGGTCGAGCGATTCGTCATGCTTTCCAAGCAGCGGCTTGCGTCTGGAGGCACGCTGGCCATCGCCACGTTTCCGCACCGTCACTTCGCCGAATCGCCGTTCGTTCGGTTCTTTCCGCACTTCGCAGGCGTCGACATGGCACGATTTCCCAGCGCTCCCGCGCTGTCGCGGATGCTGCGCCAGGCGGGATTCGCGAACGTCGAGCAGCGCGACGTCGTCGGCGAAGCCGTGCAAAGCTACGAGACGGTCGAACGGCTGGTGCGCGAAAAATATGTCTCGACGTTTCACCTGCTCGATCAAGCCGAAATCGACGCCGGCATCGAAACGATGAGATCCGCCTGGCAGTCGCTGTCCGAAATTCGCCGGCCGATCATCGCGGTCGTCATCTCGGGGCGTCGTCCTTAAGCCAGGCCAGCCGCGCGCGTTCGTCGAAATGCCTCACCGTGTCGGAAAGCAAGCCGGAGTCGAACAATTCCGTCCCGCCCTCGCTCCCTCGGTTTATCTCGGAGCGCGTCAGCTCGCTGGCAAAGATGTTCGCCGAGACGCCGCTTATGTCGCTGCGCGTGGAAACGACGGACGGCATCGTCATGTTGGAAAAAAACGGCGCGAGCCACAGCTACGAGCGGTCGAGCGCCGGAAGCAGGTCTTCGCAGCGCACGACGTTTCAGCACGATCACCGGTATCGTGCGGCCGGCTTGACGCCCGGTGCTGAACCCGGACAACCGTATGAGACGATCAATGCGGAGATCGTCGGCGTGTTCCACCCGGTACCCGATCTGCCGATGCCCGGCGACCCGGTCGAAGATCATCAAGTGCTTGGCCACATCGAAGCGCTGAAGCTGCAAAACCCCGTCAGGAATGCCAAGCGCGGCACCTTTGTCTCTCAGGTCGTTGAAGACGGTCAGGCGGTGGACTTCGGCGAGCCTCTCTTCGTGATCGACCGTGGCGAACCGGCCGAACGTCTGGAACCGTCCGAACGCCTCGAACGGGTCGAACCGCACGAGCAGATCGTCGAGCCGCCGCGCATCTAGCCCGCATGTTTGAAAAGATTCTCATCGCCAACCGCGGCGAGATCGCCGTTCGCGTCATCCGCGCGTGCCGGGAACTCGGCGTCAAAACCGTCGCGATCTTTTCCGAAGCGGATCGTGATGCGCTGCACGTGCGCATGGCGGACGAGACGTACTGCATCGGGCCGCCGCAGGCGACGCGATCGTACTTGAACGTGCCGAACATCATCAGCGCCGCCGAAGTAGCCGGCTGCGACGCGATCCACCCGGGCTACGGCTTTCTTTCCGAAAATGCGACCTTCGCCGAGATTTGCGCTTCGCACGGGCTCAAGTTCATCGGACCGCCCGTGGCGGCGATCTCGCTTATGGGAGACAAGGCCTCCGCCAAATCGCGGATGCAGGAAGCCGGCGTGCCGGTGATACCGGGATCCGAAATCGTGGAGTCCTTCGACCGCGCAAAGACTTTCTGCCGCGAAGCCGGCTATCCGGTGCTTATCAAAGCCACCGCCGGCGGCGGTGGCAAAGGCATGCGCATCGTCGGCCGAGAGGCGGATTTGTCGAAGGCGATCGCGGCGGCGAGCGCCGAAGCGCAGGCGTCGTTCGGAAACGGCGCGGTATACATCGAAAAATTGCTCACCCATCCGCGCCACATCGAAGTGCAGGTCCTGGCCGACGAATTCGGCCACGTCATCCACGTCGGCGAGCGCGACTGTTCCGTGCAAAAGCCCGGCCACCAAAAGCTGCTCGAGGAATCGCCCGCTGCGGAGCTGGATCCGGGCGTCCGCACGCGCCTATGCGAGGCGGCGGTACGAGCCGCACGCTCGGTGGAGTACGCCAACGCAGGCACGCTGGAATTTCTGCTGGGTCGCGACAATCAATTCTATTTCATGGAGATGAACACGCGCATCCAAGTCGAGCACCCGGTCACCGAAGCCGTCTACGGCATCGATCTCGTCGCATGGCAGATCCGCATCGCCGCCGGAGAGCGCCTCGCCATTCGGCAGGACGAGATGCAGCCGCACGGTCACGCGATCGAATGCCGCATCAACGCCGAAGACCCCGACAAGAGTTTTCAGCCGGCGTCCGGCAGGCTCGGCACCGTGCTCATGCCCGGCGGTCCCGGCATCCGCATCGACACGCACATCTATTCGGGCGCTGAGGTGCCGCCGTTCTACGACTCGCTGCTCGCGAAGATCACCGCTCACGCGCGCGATCGCGCGAGCGCCGTGCGCCGCATGCAGCGAGCGCTCGCCGAAACAGAAATCCACGGCGTCTCGACGACGATCCCCATCCATCAGCGGATCCTTGAGATGCCGGGTTTCCAGCAGGCGCAGACGCACGTGACTTGGTTGCGCGAAGACGTCCTCCAACCCGCTGCCGCAGTCTCAGTCCATGGCGGTTGAACGCCGCGAGCACCGCATCGCCCTCGAGATTCTGTACGCGGCGGACGTCGGCAAGCTGGCGGGTGAGGACGCCATCGCTCAAGCTCGAGATGCGACCGGCGTCTTCGGTCGCGGCGACCAAGCCGCCGAGGAAGATCCTTTTGAGCCCGTCTATCCGGTCATCGATCAGCGCGCCGATGCGCCGCGCGCGACCGATTGGAAAATCGTGGAGCAGCTGGTCGCAGGCACGCTTAGCCACAAAGCCGAGCTGGAAGCGCAGATCGAACCATTGCTGCGGCGTTGGAAGCTCGCGCGTCTCTCGGAGATCGACCGGCTCATCCTCTCGATGTCAGCATTTGAGCTCCGCTATCGGCCCGAGGTGGAGACGAGCGCCGTGATCAACCACGCGGTCGAGCTGGCGCATCGCTTCTCCACCGAGCGCAGCGGCGAGTTCGTGAACGGCGTGCTCGATGCGCTCGCCAAGATCCCGAAATGAGTTCGGGGCCGAGCCGCTGGCTGCGCATCGCGCTGCTCCTCGTGCTCGCGTTGATCATCGTCATCACGTCGGCGATCGCGGGTGCGGCGGCGTGGGTGTTGAGCTCTTACGGCCACAACCTGCCGGCGATCGACAAGCTGAGCGAGATCGAACCCGGCTCGACGACCACCAAGATCTACGCCCGCGACGGCACGCTGCTTGCCCGGCTTTACGACAAGAACCGCGTCTACGTGCCGATCATGCAGGTGCCGCAGATCATGCAGCAGGCGATGGTGGCGAGCGAGGACGAGCGCTTTTACGAACATCACGGCGTGGACGCGCGCGGCATCCTGCGCGCCGCGTTGGCGGACTACCGGCACGAAGCGATCACGCAAGGCGCGAGCACCATCACCCAGCAGCTCGCGCGGAATATGTTTCTCTCCAACGCTCAGACGCTGAGCCGGAAAATCCAGGAAGCGCTGCTGGCGATCGAGATCGAGCGCTACTTCACCAAAGACGAGATCCTGGAGCGCTATTTGAACTTGATCTACTTCGGCGCCGGAGCGTATGGGGTGCAGGCAGCCGCGCACGCGTACTTCGGGGAAGACGTCAGCAAGATCTCGCTGCCGCAAGCCGCGCTGCTGGCGGGCGTCGTCGCCGCGCCGTCGCTGTACTCCCCGTACGCCGATCTGAATGCGGCCAAAGCACGGCAGAAACGGACGCTCGATCGCATGGTCGCACTGGGCGACATCAGCCAGAATGAGGCGCATGCGGCGTTCGCCGAACCGATGCACCTCGTCGGCCAAGAACCGAGCGGCGTCGAGTCCTATAAATATCCGTATTACACGACGTTCGTCATCCAACAGCTCATCGATAGATTCGGCGTCGATCGCGTACTTCACGACGGCCTGACCGTCTATACCACGTTGGATCCGCGCCTGCAGAAGATCGCTCAAGATTCGGTTTCGAGCTTCGTCGCGGAAGGCGCGGCGGAAGGCTACGGCATGCACGAAGGCGCGCTGGTCGCAGAAGATCCCCGCAGCGGCGAAATTCTCGCGATGGTCGGCGGGATCGGGTTCTCGGCCAAGAATCAATTCAACCGCGCCTGGCAATCACGGCGCCAGCCGGGGTCGTCGTTCAAAGCCTACGTCTACTCGACCGCTGTCGACCGCGGCATACCGGTCTCGACGATCTATGAGGACACGCCCGTCTCGTACGACGCCGGCGACGGCACGACGTACAGCCCGTCGGACGACGATCACCAGTTCCTCGGCCCGATCACCCTGCGCAAGGCGTTCTACTTGTCGCGCAACGTCGTTGCGGTGAAGCTCGCGCACGACATCGGCATCGACAACGTCGTCGACTACGCGCACAAGATGGGCATCACGGAGAATCTGGAGGGCGATCTGTCGCTCGCACTCGGATCGGAGGGCGTGTCGCCGCTCGACCAGGTATCGGGCTACTCGACCATCGCCGATGGCGGGATCTACACGCCGCCGATCGCGATCCGCGAGGTCTTCGACAAGTACGGCTCGCTTGCATACGACGGTCGATTCCCCGAGCGGCGCGTCGCGCTGTCGGAAGGCACGGCCTACATCATGACGTCGCTCATGGAGAGCGTCATCCAACAAGGCACGGGTTATCCAAACGCGATCATTGGTCGGCCGGCCGCCGGAAAAACCGGAACGACATCGTCTTTTCGGGACGCTTGGTTCGTGGGCTTCGTGCCCCAGCTCGCGGCGGCGGCTTGGGTTGGAAACGACGACTACTCACGCATGTACGAATCGTACGGCGGGAACATCCCGGCGCGGATGTGGGCGCATTTCATGAAGACGGCGCTCGCCGGCTCGAAAGCCGTAGACTTCGGGCCGCCGCCCGCCGACGTCGTGCAGGCGCGGATTTGCGGCGAAAATCGCCGGGTGCCGCCCGGCCAGCACTGGGGCCAAGTGGAGTATTTCTTGCCCGGGACTGAGCCGCTGGCGATGTGCGGCGCGATAGCTGCCGCGCCGGCCGCGCGCAAACCTGCCGCGTTGCCGGCCGCGACGCCCGGCCAAGCTATCGACCTCGGACCGGTAGAGTCGCCGCAGCCCACCGAGGCCGCGACGCCCACGCCTTTCCCAACGGACACGGCCGCGCCCGAACCGGCGCCCTCGGGGGTGACGCTGCAGCCGTAATGCGTTCGCTGTTCGAAGCCGCGCCGCCGCCGGCGATGAGCGTGGCGGAACTTTGCCGCGCGATCAAGGGCGCCCTCGAAGGACTGTACGACGGTCCGATCCGGGTCATCGGCGAGGTGTCCAGATTCCGCACGGCGTCGTCGGGGCACATGTACTTCGATCTCAAAGATGAGCGTGGGCTGGTAAGCTGCGTCTGTTGGAACGACGTGGCGTGCGAGCTCGTCGCGCGCGAGTCGCTGACCGACGGACTTGCGGTCGAGGTCACCGGCCGGCTGTCGGCGTACGCGCCGCGCAGCCAGTATCAATTCGTCGTGCTCGACGTCGTGCCGGTAGGTTTCGGCGAACTATTCCGGCGCTTCGAAATGCTCAAAGCGAAACTGAAAGCCGAGGGCCTCTTCGCCGCCGATCGAAAACGGCCGATCCCTTCTTTTATCCGGCGCGTTGCGATCGTCACGAGCCGCGAAGCGGCGGTGCTGCAAGACTTTGTTACGACGAGCCGGCGACGCGGCGCGCACGTCGAGATACTGCTCGTCCACGCTCCCGTACAGGGCGAGGCGTCCGCTCGGGCGATCGCCGCCGCCATCCGCCGCGCCGCGCGGCTGGCCGTGGACGCGATCGTCGTCGCGCGCGGCGGCGGATCCATCGAAGATCTTTGGGCGTTCAACACGGAGATCGTCGCGCGCGCCATCGCGTCGAGCGCCGTGCCCGTCATCAGCGCGATCGGTCACGAAACCGATTTCACCATCGCGGATTTCGTCGCCGATCTCCGTGCGCCGACGCCGACCGCGGCTGCGGAGATGGTAGCGGCGGAACGCGACCTGTTGTTGGGCCGGCTCGATGCCGCGCGTTTGCGACTGCGCAGGGCTCTCCAGAGGCTCGCCGGTGCTTCAGTCGAACGCCTTGGACGGATGCGCGCGGATCTGCATCGGACAAGAACGCAGTTCTTGGGCGTGCCGGCTCGACGGCTCGATGACGCCGCCGACGGCCTGAGGAGGCTCGATCCGCGTCGCGGCCTGGCCGAGACTCGCGCGCGCGTTTTCCAATGGCGGCGGCGATTGCGGCTCGGCGTCGAGGGCGCGCTTTCGAAGAGTCGGAGCGAGCTCGACGTCGTCGCAGCGCGTCTATCCGCGCTCGGTCCGCGCGAGACGCTCGCGCGAGGCTATGCGATCGTCTACGATGCCGGGGGTCGCGTCGTCACCGACCCCGCAGCCGTTGCAATCGGTGAGACGATCGACGTCGAACTGCCCCGTGGAGGCCTCCTGGCGGACGTCCGCAAGAAGAAAGCGCGACATGGATCAAAAGACGCCGAAGAAGAGATCTAGCCCGAAGCCTGACGACGGGCAGTCATTCGAAAAATCGTTGGAGCGATTGGAACAGATCGTCGAGCAGCTCGACGAAGGCAATCTGCCCCTGGCGCGCGCCATCGCGCTCTTCAAAGAGGGCACCGCGCTCACGAAAGCGTGTCGCGCCATGCTTGCCGAAGCAGACGTTCAGATCAAGGAAGCGCTGCAGACCGACGAAGGCGAGATCGGCGAAAGCGAAGATGACGAAGCGCCGTAGCACCCGGCTGGACGTGCTCGTCGCCGAGCGCACCGGCACGTCGCGCGCGCGCGCGCGTGCCCTGATCTTGGAAGGACGCGTGCGGCTCGAAGGCGAGCCGCACACCAAAGCCGGCGAACTCGTTCCGGCGTCGGCGATGCCCGACATTCAGGGCAGGTCGAGATTCGTCGGCCGCGGAGGGCTCAAGCTCGAGCGCGCGTTGGACGAATTCGGTTGGTCGCCACGCGGGCTGCGGTGCCTGGACGTCGGCGCCTCGACCGGCGGTTTCACGGATTGCTTGCTGCAGCGCGGCGCGGCTGAGGTTTTATCGCTCGACGTCGGCTACGGCCAGATCGCGTGGTCGTTGCGCCAAGACCCTCGGGTCGTCGTCGTCGAGCGCACGAACTTCCGATTCGCCGATCCGGAGGCGTGCGGCGCGCCATTCGCGTTCGTGAGCTCGGACGTGTCGTTCATCTCCCTGACGAAGCTCGCCGATCAATTCGAACGGTTTCTCGCGAGCGACGGCCGCCTCGTGGCCTTGATCAAGCCGCAATTCGAGGCCGGCAGAAACGCCGTATCGCGGCGCGGCGTCGTGCGTGACGAAACCGTTCACGTGGAGGCGATCGAAAAGGTGATCGACGCGTTTGCACGGCGCGGGATCGTGGCTCAGCATCTGACCTACTCCCCGCTCGCGGGCCCCGAAGGCAATGTGGAATTCTTCTTGGGGGCGGCGAAGAAGGGTGAGCGATCGACGCTCCACGTGTTATCGGTCGTACGCCGCGCGCGCGCGGAGCTTTTGGAACGACCGGCGTCAAGCGGCTCGAATCGCAGCGAATGAAACGGATCGGCAATCTCGCGATCTTCGCCGACATCGGGCGGAAAGAGACGATCGCCGCCGCGCAGTCGATCGCCGGCATGACTTTCGGTGCGGGCATCGCGCTGCAGGTCGCGTCAGATCAGGCGGCCGCGCTGTCGCTGGACGGCGCGCGCACGCCGCCGTCGTTTCCCGAGAATGCGGACTTACTCGTTTCGCTCGGCGGAGACGGCACGCTGCTCGCCGCGGCGCACTTGGCGTACCCGTTCGGCGTGCCGATCGTGGGCGTCGATTTCGGACGCACCGGTTTCCTCACCGAAGTCGGTCAGAACGAATACGATCGCTTGATCCAAGACGTGCTTCGAACCGGCGTCGAGACGGTGAATCGAACGGTGCTCGAAGCGGCGATCGAAGGGCGCGCCGAACGATTTTTCGCGCTCAACGACGTCCACATCGATCGTAGCCATCCTGGCCACATCTTGACGTTCGGGATCCGCATCGGAGCGGAACACGTGGCCGACATCCCGGCGGACGGCATGGTGATCTCCAGCCCGACCGGATCGACTGCATATTTCCTCTCGGCGGGCGGCCCGATCATCGCTCCCGGACTTGACGCTTTCGGCATCGCTCCGATCTGTCCGCACACGCTCTTCTCGAGACCGCTCGTCGTGAGTGCGAACGAGATCATCAAGATCACGGTGCCTGCGGGAGAAAAAGGCGCGCGCATTTACGCGGACGGGAAACCCGCGGCGGAATTAGCGCCGGGTTCGACGGTGGTGGTGAGAAGAGCCGAGCGGCCCGCCGCATTCCTGCGCGTGGACAACCGTCATTTCTTCACGATTTTGGAGCAGAAACTCCACTGGGGAACGTCGATCAAAAAGCGCCGCCACAGTTAGCGGTCGACGCGTTGGGGTATAAGGTAGGAGCGTAACTCCAACAGGAGGCATTTCGGCATGAATAGACTCGCAGTTACGGTCGCGGCGCTCGCGACGTTCGCATTCGCGCTGCTCGCGGTGAGCGCGCCGGCCGTCGGTGCGTGGGATGCGTCGCTTACGGCGCGGCTCGTCAACGTCGGCGATCGGGCGCCGGTCGCGGGCGTCGAAGTGAAGGCCTACCCGCTTCGCGGCGGAACGCTTTTGGCGAAGGCGGTGTCCGACGAGCACGGCGTCATCACGCTCGACGGCTTGAGAGGCGGCGAATACCGCTTGGATTTCACCAAGAGCGGATATCACGATACGACGCTGGTCGGGGTGTACGTGCGCCCGCACCAACGCGACAACATGAGTTCTCCGATCGCGATGTATCCGATGGGGACAAAAGTGCCGCGCTTCAGCGCGACGAACCCGTGCGGCAAACTCTTGGATCCGGCGCAGGTCGCCGACGAATATGTGATCTGCTCTGAGTAAACTGTAGCTTACGGGCGTCGCTCGTCGCTTCCCAGGCGCAGCTCGGGTGTTTATGGGGCCGACCGCAAGTCGGCCCTTTCTCATTTCGTCCTCATTCACCGACGCCTAACGCGCGCCTCATCGATCGTTACTTGGATGGAAAGGCGTGCGACGATACGATGCGGTTATGCCGAGCATGATGCTCTTGGGCCTGCTGAACCGGTGTACGCTGATCTACCTGACGGCGCGCATCGCGGCGCTGCTGCACGCGCACCCGAATGCCGTCACCTCGGGTTTTATCCCAACGCCTGAATACGGCGAATAACGTGGATAACGTGCATAAGATAGAAGAAAGGCGCGAACTCCCGCCTGTCGAATGAGAGTATGTCCGCCAAAAGGCTAGAGCGTCCCATTTTTCGCTTGACGCCTCTCTCGCGGGATGGTAAGATACGCTCCGTGACTCGACGAACGCCCCTACATCGAGGGTGCTCGGGCACAAGGCCTCTCGGCCTTGGCAGCGAGTCCTGTTCTTTGAAAACTAAACAGCGCAGACGCAACTAAATTCGTGGGTCCCGCAAAGTCAAAGAGGGGCCGGCGCGAGCCGGTTTTTTGTTTGCCTTTAGGGATTGTCAATCAAGAGTTTGTGGGTGGGGCCGGCGCATGCCGTCACCCGTACCGCAGACCCTCATCAGGCTTGGATTTAGCCCCCCTGATGTTGTAACTGTAGGGGCGCGCATTCATGCGCGCATTCAACAGAGCTAAAAGAGCCGCAAACGGTTCGCGAACAAAGTTTGGCCTCGCATAAAAAGCGCTTTACCCAAAAGCGCCGCGAGGATCGAAAGGTGTTTTCGGAGAGTTTGATCCTGGCTCAGAACTAACGCTGGCGGCGTGCCTAACACATGCAAGTCGTGCGGACACCAATTTGTAGCAATACAGATGAAGTGTTAGCGGCAGACGGGTGAGTAACACGTAGTCAACCTACCCTACCGACCGGGATAACCAGCCGAAAGGTTAGCTAATACCGGATGCGATCATCGAGCGGCATCGCTCGATGCTGAAAGCAGCAATGCGCGGTTGGAGGGGACTGCGGCCCATTAGCCAGTTGGCGGGGTAACGGCCCACCAAAGCAACGATGGGTAGCTGGTCTGAGAGGACGACCAGC